>Ga0247778_1000410_pt1 | contig 59021 bp, 54 predicted proteins | sample UWRJL049202B5_FD_179939 | JGI IMG/M metagenome (GOLD analysis project Ga0247778, IMG submission 179939) | Plant litter microbial communities from Arlington Agricultural Research Station in Wisconsin, United States - UWRJ-L049-202B-5 | ecosystem: Environmental > Terrestrial > Plant litter >... | reverse complement strand
CAATTCTCTAAACCTTATTGGACAATACCCCATGCAATCGAAGAAGTTTCTCGAAGATTTTTTCCCTTTATTTCCCCGGCGACGAAGTACCTCCGCCTTCAGCCCGACTTATCTCCCGCATCGTACGGTCCGTACCGTGAGAGAAGCGTGGACGGTAGACCAATGAGACTTGCACGATAAAGCCCTGAAATCGAGCAACTTCAGCGTCCATAAGGCAAGGGCCAAGTACCGAGGTGCTCACTAAAATGTCACGCCCAAAACGCCGTCGGTTGGAATCTGCAACGCTGGCGCACGCCACAACGCTCTCTCCCTGTTGGGTGCGGGAGTAATACGGAGGGACCGGAACGCCTTACTGGGCGAGGTGAGCCACCGGGCCGGGGCGTTTAGGGTTTAGGCTCGTGGTACAGCAGATGACTTCCTTGTTCGGACCCGTTCGGTGCCGTGTTGGGCCGGATTACAGTCTCCCCTTGGTCCCCTGAATGGCGCGGGACAGGGCCTTTTTACACGTGTCGCGTGGGTGGTTCTTCGTAGGATTGCTGATTACCATTCTGTATGCCGTGAAGCTCGAGCCCTGCAAGCATGGGGTGCTTATGCCTGTCGCACACGGTCGAGGGGGAAACAAAATACGACCTGCTGGACCTAAAGAAGCTTCTATGCCCACGCTGCTTACATGTGGCAACAGGGTATCGCAACTTCTAGTCTGGTTGCATAGGCTTCGCACCGCATGCCTACTGCAGAGGATGACTTCCTCGCCCTTACATACCTAGATGGGGAAAACTGCAGCGGCCGCTGAGCCGTGGGCCGAGCTGTATCGAGGGGTTCCGACTGCGGCCGCACCTTATGATGTATCGAACGATGCTCGCAATCCGCTAAGTACAGTGGCTGCGGCTGCTTCGACAACGTGCAAGCAAGTTTTTCCCATTGTATCGTTTCACCCTCTGACTAGTTCTAGTTGAAGATCATGGTGGGCATTGCAAACCTCCTCAGTACCCTTTGGCTCTCCGGCGCGGTGGTCGAAGCAGGAGTGCCAAATTTTGACGATTGGGAACACGGCCGCGTTGCCCTTCAGGATGTTAGCATTCATTTCCGCTACGCTGGTTCTGGCCCACCGTTACTTCTTGTGCATGGCACCCCTCAATTCAGTCTGACCTGGCAATTCATTGGCCCAATTCTCGCCGAGCACTACACAGTCATCGCGCCAGATATGCGCGGAACAGGAGATTCTAGCATTCCGCCAGACGAGGACTACAGCTGCGAGGCATCTTCTGGCGACCTGAAAGGCTTGTTAGACTTCCTCAACCTCACGTCAGCGTATGTTTTTGCCCACGATAGTGGAGCCGGCATTGCCACGGCTCTCGCGATCCAGCACCCCACTATGGTAAAGAGACTTGCCCTGGGAGAATATATTTTCCCAGGCTTTGGCTATGAACAGGCCTCATCGCCTGCACCTTTCTGGGATCTATTTGGAAACCCACAGCTTGCTGCCTTTACGGTCCCGGACTTCGCCGAGTTTCTTGTCAGTGGCAAAGAGAAGCAGCTACTGCAATGGTACTTTTACAAAGGCAGCTACTCTGGTGGTACCAGCTTCAGCGAGGACACGCTGAACCGATACACCAGCAGTATCACTAAGCCTGGATTCTTGAGATCCATGCTTGGTGTCTACTCAGCTGCCACGGTTCACGCAGATTCGAAATTCTTCCGGGCCCACTTGGGAAAGGGTCCTCTGAGCATACCAGTGCTCGCAATAGGAGGCGAAGCAAGCAATGGGAACGCAGATATCATGCGCATCTTATATTCGTGGGTATCCAAAGACCTGGATGTCGCCGTGGTCCCCAAAGCAGGTCACTGGCTAGGTATGTAGGCTCACAAACCACATTGTGTACTAAACGTCTGACCCCATGTCGCTAGGCGATGAGAATCCATCGTGGACGGCAAAGCGCGTGGCGAAATTCTTCTCGGAAGACAAACCAGCTTTGAAGAAAACTGATCTGTCTTCCTTTGCTGAGATGGTTACCTTACAAGTTGGGTTCTTTGGAACCCTTAGAAATGCCGCCCTCGGTGCGGACCTCAGTAAGTAGTGCTGGTAGATGTACAGTCGTAGGAGAATCATGACAGGCTAACCTCTTATCAAGTTGCTGCTGTGGCTGGAATGTCCGGAGCACCCGAGTTTGCACCACCTACAGATGGCCAGGAGGTGTTTCAGTATGATTCTATGACCAAAGGCCCACAGTAGATTTCGCCACACTCCATAATACTGATTTCTAGACTTGACTACATAGGCAAGGTGAAATCGGGAAAGGAGCGCCACATAGGAGACCTTGGGCTTCCATCAAAAGAAACGGGTAAAGCAGGGAATTGAGGGGTAGTATTTAGATAACTAGAACATTTCATCATCCATAAATGGGGACAATGTGAGAACTGCAACGTTCCAATCTTTCAAATTTCCATATTATAATCCAGGGAACTTGATGCCCTACGGTGCATGTGTCTCTTAATAACAACTTTGTTTGAATTGTTTGGCCCCCCTCTCAGAAAAAAAGAGGACAAAAGACAAACATGAATGTAATCAGTTCCAAATTTATAATCTAAGAGAGAATGACGTCTTTTGACCTTTAAAAGCAGATTTTTTCAATTCAAACAGGACGAAAGACTGCTAGGTGTAGATTTTATAGAAAAGTAAGGATCTACTGTCTCTCCTTGTTGATGGGGATCAAGCACCGTGGCGGTGCACCAACGACCGACACAGAAATTACAGCGCTTTGAGCGCTGGAATTTAGCGAGCACTCCCTAGTGCGATAAGCTTCTAAGCCCTGAAACACACCCTGTTTCTGGGGCATTCTCGTGCACGTCCCTGAGGTCCGAACTTTTGACGAGCTACAGTGGAGGAAATATCTTGTCTATCATTGTATTTATATAGGATTCTGATCGAACAAAAACAGGAGTGTCAACATCATATTCCGGAAAGAAACCGGACAAAAGAAAATCTATAGTTTGAGATCGGGAATCTTCCACAAGGCCCAAGTCTAGAGTCATGAGAAAATTCAAAAACCGCCCCCATGTAAAACCCTTTGGCAGAGCTCACTTCACTCAATAGAAATCTCTTTTGGGATCAAGCTTACTTAGCCGAGTGATCATTCTCAGTTTCCTAGGACCTCAATCACCCTTCAGCTTGCCCACTCGGCCAACAATTTCTCCTCGATAAACTCAGCAAGGCTGTACAGACATTTCTGTGGGCTAATGATGTCCAGAAACGGAACGTCAACCTTGAACGTGTTGAAGAACCAAGTACGAAACTCAGCAGCAAGCATACTGTCGACACCAAAAGACGGGAGCGGTGCGCGTTCATCCACAGCATCTAGCTGCATCAAGATCAGATTGCTGAAGCGTTTCTTGACGAGGCGCAAAATGGCATCCAGCATCGTGGGTGCGCTGATCTCAGACTTGAACAAGTGCACGGCGCTTGCGGGCACGTCTTTGACCCATTCAGCGGCAGCCTCAAGCGAGCTACCATTGCCGTCCTCCTTCTCCGTCTTCTCGTCTTGCTCAGCCAGCAGCGATGCGGCTAGGATGGAAGTTCGAGACTCATCCATGACGCCATTGTTGACCTCAAAGCCTTGAGCCATGAGCTTGCGGACACCATAAGACTCAAGACCAGTGAGGATATGTGCGAGCTTGTTGTCCAAAGGCTTGCCACTGGCAAACTCGGCGTCACCACCAGGACCAGCGATGCCATAATCGACGACCTGGAGGAATTCTTCCTCATTGAGAGGCTGAATACCTTTGCGGAGCAGCATGGCCTCGATTTCGGGGTTCTCGTGAAGATAACCGACCTCAGAAATCATACCAAGGCCAACAGAGACGGCGGGTTTTCCTTGAGAGCGTCTCCAGTGGGCAAAACTATCAAGAAAGCCATTGGCAGAGCAATAATTACTCTCTGTAGCGGTACCACAGCTACCGGAAATAGACGAAGTCATGATGAAGAAGTCAAGAGCTTCATCATGACCCTCGAGAGCGTTGTGGAGGTTCCAAGATCCCCTCCACTTGGGCTCAATACCAGTATGCCAAGCCTTGTTGCTCATAACAGTGAACAGGGACTCGCTGAGACCCATGGCCGCCTGGACGACACCACCAACCGGGCCTTCCTTGACACATGCAGCTACCGCCTCTCGGATATGATCTTCGTTGGAGACATCGCCACGAACGACTGTTACCTGAGCGCCGGCGTCACGGAGACGATTGACGAGTTCAGCGGCACTAGGCTTGTCAATGCCAGAGCGTCCCACGAAGCAGAACTTTCGAGCACCACGTGACATCATCCAGCGACTGAGACTGCGGCCGAGACCACCGAGACAGCCCACAAGCAGGTAAGTCTTTTCAGGATAAAAGACGGCCTGGTAGGTGGGCGCCACCACTGGAACCTTGCTTTTTGGATTTTCCATAGAGATGACAACCTTTCCAATTCGGTCCTTGTTATTAAAGTAACGGTAAGCCTGTCCGATTTGGGCAACATCAAACGTTGCAATGGGCGAGGCTTTAATTTTGCCTGCACGGTACATCTCAACGACTTCGGTGGTATAACTGTGAAGCAAGATTTAGCATGAGACCGAGTGGATCAGGTTCATGAACTTTTCATCAAGGAATGACTTACTCGTAGACGACCCGTTGGTAGTGAGGATCTTCTGCATAGAAGAATTCAGACAAATCAAACGCGCTGAAGGTGGAACCCCGCAAGAATTTGTGCATATTGAGACTGCCAGCATCGATAAGCTCACGCTTGCCAATTTCGACGAAGCGCCCGAAGGGAGCAATGCAAGACCAAGAAGCATGCATGAGGTCTCCAACGAGAGAATTGATAATGACATCGATGCCGCGGCCGCCGGTAGCAGCCATGATGCCCTCAACGAAAGAATCATCGCGTGAATTGAAGATGTTTTCAGCGGGCACGCCCATCTCCTTGGTGAGATAATCGCGCTTCGGCTGTGACCCAGCCGTCGTGTAGACCGTAGCGCCCATGAGTTGGGCAATATTGATGGCCGCAAGACCAAACGCGCCGGCACCCGAATGAATCAGCACAGTCTCGCCAGGGCGGAGGTGCGCACGATCTCGCAAACAGACTAAGGCAGTCACATTGACACCAAGAATAGTAGGCATGACAGTAATATCCTCTTCAGGGAGGAGCTTGTGGAGGGTCTCAACTCTGACACGTTCCGTTGTACTGAAGTGGTTGGGAACAAAAGCAGCGACACGATCGCCTTTCTTCAAATGTGCGATGCCAGGGCCGGTTTCCCTAACGACTCCACCGAAGTCCAGAGCGACAGTGCAGTCCTTGGTGTCAGCTCGACCGTTGACTGCATAGATATCCTTAGCATTGAGGCCTACAGATCGAAGGTCCACGTCCACAAAACCAGCAGGGGGAGCGGTCTGCCGCTCAGATATTTGTTGAAATCGAAGGGTATCTGTCATCCCAACTTGGCCGATAGACAACTTGGCTGGCCCAACCTCCCCAAAAGGAACAAGCTTCATATCCTCGGTTCCCATACGCTGTCTGAACAGCGAATTTAGCTCCATATCGGGAACAAAGCGACTGATATAAAGTATACCATCTTTTTGTACGAACTCACTGTCATCTGTAGCATAACGATGAGTGAGAGCAGCTGACACATTGAGACATGTGGCAGCTACGAGATCCGCCTTGGAGACATCAGCCCCGATATCCAAGATGGTATATCTGAGGGCTGGCTGCTCAAGCATCAAGGCTCGCGAGAGACCACTGGAGAGTGTGAGGTCTGGATTGGGGGCAGAGAGCATGTTGGCACCGGTGAGCCACAAGAGGCTGGTCACGTTATCTGTGATTTTACGAAGGCGGTCCATGTCATCGCTGCTGACAGTAGCCATGAACTCTTGCTCCAATTCGAGCAGAGATATCACCACAACGTTATGATTGAGCTCAACTGCTTCGATTTGGCCAATGGAAACACTGCCCACTTCATCAACGCCAGCCTTCTTAACATGAGCAGAGATGGCGCTCTCCAGGGCATCAATGGTTGAGGATGACTGATTTGGTTTGACAACAATCACGGATTTACCCTCTAGGCCGGTTTGCTTAGGACCGCGGATGGCAAGGAGAGAATCGCCTGGAAGTTCAATGGTGGCGAAACCAGCAGTGTGCAAATTGGAAATGGCCTCCTCATTCTTCCGAGTGATGATGATGCCGTTCTCCGAGACCATCTCAGCAAGTTTCTCGGGAGATTCGCCCCAGACTCTTCGGGACATAGAGTGGTGAGGGATGACGACCGCGTCGAATACGGTAGGGGCCTTATCATCTTTGACGATGATCTCACCAGCCTCGCTGACGGTACCTTCGTTCCAAGACTTGCAACGAGGGAATGCAGTATCCTTCCCCAAAATTGAGAGAACATCCTTGGCGGACCACTGACGCTCTTGTCCAAGCTCCAAGACAGCCATTCGGGGAACTTTGTGGGCGAGGAGATCGAGTACAGCGGCAAACACGACGAGAGTTCCATTGTCTTTCATATCATCGGATTGCTTGGTCGTAAAATCAGCAATGTAATCTTTCAAGGCGGTTTCAGAGCCTGATTGAGCGCGCAGAGCATCAGGCTTCCACTCGATGCGGAGACAAGGCTGGCGCTGGAGATAAATGCTGGTTTCTGGTGCGACCGGTGCCTTTCCTGTGTACGCATTCAGGCGCATGTGCCGCATATCAATGGCGGGGGTGCCGTCGGGTAGACGAAGAGTGAAGGAGGCAGCTCGACTGGCAAACCCAGTCTTTTCCATGCGGGAATGAATCCTCATCTCCGCACTTCCTTGACCAAGAGCACCACCCTTTGGTAACTGGATGGTGCAATTGGTGATGAAGACTGGGACGAAAGCTCGCAGTGTGCTAACATTACCAGCTGTACCACCGAAGATAGCAGCCTGGAAGCAGGCATCGATGGTGATTGGATGAATGGCATAGAACATGCCTGCAGAGGCTGCCGATGGAGGATCCAATACAGTGGTACCGATAGAGTCCGTAGCCGTACGGTTTCCATCAGTGTACAAGCTTGTCAGCGACTGGAAATGGGGCCCGAAATTAAGGCCCTCTTCCTTGGCCTTGGTATACCAGCGTCCCATAGGCCAGCATTCGTAGCCCTTGGGAGAGACTTGTACGACACCATCTGTTGCTTTCATGACTGGCTTGACGACACGGATGCTACCCGTACAGTGCAGTGTGGTGGTACCGGTGATCCAAGAAGAGATGGAAAAGTCATGCCAGTCCTTTGACTTGTTTGCGGTGGAGATCTTTCTTGAGTTCATGACGGTGTGTAGCTCTGTCCGCTCCGCATCGGCATCGTTCTCTTCAGGCACGACAAAAGCAGCACTGATATTCACGTTTTCGAATTCAAACGAAAACGGATCTCCAGCCTTGAGATTGTCTTTGGTATCTTGGATTTGCGAGAGGGCCTCAATCGCAATAGCCATGTATGCGGCTCCTGGAAGGACGACCTGCGACTCTCCAAGTTTGTGATCACGAACCCAAGCGATTTCAGACATCTTTGGGATGTTGCGCCAGCAGTACTCAATGCCGTTGCCAGCCATGGCCCGCGTACCGAGAAGCTCGTGACGAGGGTGTTTGCGCAGACGGTGCTCAATACTGCCTCGAGGCTCATGCCACAGTAAGGGATTGGAGTAATCCCAAGGATAAGATGGAAGGCAGGGAGTTGGCAATTTGCCTGATTTGGAAAGGGTGTTGACCTCGGACCACTTGATGCTGTGACCATAACTGTACAATGTCCCAGCGAGCTTCTTCAGACAGACGTATGAATTCTCCTTTCTGACAAGGGTAGGAGAGTAAGGAGCAGATTCCTTATCGCGCTTCGCAGCAGTTCGAATTTGCTGAATGGGACCTTTAAGAGCAGAGTGAGGGCCAAACTCAATCAAATGATACTTCTCAGTGCTGATCATCTTGCTCAGGCCACTGCTGAATTGGACAGGCTTCTCCAGGTTTTGGCGGAAGTAAGAGGCCAGATTTGTGCCAGACTTGACGAGGCCAAGAGCTTCAGCTGAAAGACCAACGGTCGAGAACATCTTGACGCCCGAGTCAGAAGCTTCAGTCTTTTCAGCAAAGTGGGGGGCGACGAGCGACTCGTACAAGTCACCGATCTCGGCCATCATGTGAGAGTGGTAGGCTCGACCCCCAGTCTCAAGCTTACGAGCGAACTTGCTCTCGGTCTTCAGCTCAGCTAGGAGGGCTTCGATATCGCTGGTCGCGCCGCTGAGGGTGACGCTCTCAGGGGCGTTGACGCAAGCCACACGCACCTCCTTCAACCCAAGCTTCTCAATCATAGCATTCGCAGCGTCCGGCGTGACACCGGCGGCCATCATGGTACCGCGAGATTGCAGGCGGTCTACCGCAAAGCCTCTGAAATAGGCAGCCTTGATTGCTTGAGAAGAAGTCAAAAGGCCAGAGCTGTATGCGGCGGCAATTTCCCCTGATGAATGGCCAATCACGGCAGATGGCTCAACTCCCCAGCGACGCAAAAGGTCGACCAGTGCAATCTGAACTGCGGTGCAGATAGGTTGGCTACGTATGACATCGTTTATCTTGCTGGTAGCAGGCCCATCAAGCAAAGTCTGCTCTAATGTCCAATCAGGCCTGTACTCAGCCGGCAAAGAGGCCAAGATAGCGTCCAGTTCTCGAATCGTTGCCGAAAATTTGGCATCTTGCTCAACAAGCTCTTTGCCCATATTTGCGTACTGTGCGCCCTGACCAGTAAAGACGAATGCGAAAGGCAGGGGCTTCACACCAGGCGTAGCCGAATCACCGTTTTCGGCCATATTGATGAGGACTGGGCGAAGGCCAGCAGAGGCGATCACGTAATCACGCAGTCTTAATCCAGTCTTCTGCTTGCTCAATGCCATGGAAATAGCAGTAACCGTCTCCGCATTGGCAGCATTTTCAATCAAGCCAGAGACCTGTTTGCGACGAGCCTCCAGTGACTTGCCTGACGAAGCAGAGAAAGGTAGGACGAGGACATCTTCCTTTGACAACTCCTCACTGCCAATAGGCGAGAGGACTGGAGAACGAGTAGCATCTTTCATGTAACTGTTGACAGATTCAAGAATTACGTGGCCGTTGGCACCACCGTAGCCGAAAGAGTTGACACTGGCACGTTGGAGGGATCTCGGCCACGCTTCATTGTCACACAAGACCTTCATATTGCGTTCCTTGAGCTTAACTATGGAAGTAATTAGTAAATCAATTTGGATTAAGACTGGGTCACGTGGGCCTCACGCTTGGGGTTGATCTCCTTCACACCATACGTCGGTGGGATAATACCGTGCTCGAAGGCGAGGGCGACTTTGATCACAGATGTCAGGCCACTAGCAGCCTCACCGTGGCCCATGTTCGTTTTGACTGAACCAATCCTCAAAGGTTCACCCTCACGGCTTGCAAAGCACGCGGCAATACCGTCCACTTCGATTGGGTCACCAACGGGAGTACCGGTGCCATGGCACTCGACGTAGTCGGTGTCATGAAAAGATAGGCCGGCGTCCTGATACGCTTTCCTGATGACAGCCTCCTGCATCTTTGCATCTGGCAAGGTAATTCCGGGGGTTTTGCCGTTCCTTCAAATTGTTAACGAGTACTGAGCAGATTATAAATGAATCGCGGTAGTAACTCACGAATTTATAGCGGATCCTCGGATGACGGCGTGAATTTTGCTATCCTTCTTTAAGGCTGAGGAGAGTTTTTTTATGTAAATAGCGTTGAGGGCCTCTGCACGTGCATAACCATCGGCGGAGACGTCGAAGGTGTGACAAGCTGAAGTGGGGGAGAGAAATCCACCCTTGGCCGTGCCAAAGTGCTGCTCGGGAGATGTGATAAGATTAGCACCAGCAACAATAGCCGCATCACAGTCGCCAGTCTTGATAGCAGTCACAGCTTGATGTAGAGCATAGATGGTTGAGGAGCAAGCCGTGTCGAGAGTGAAACTAATAACCCAAGTCAGTTCAGATGCTTGGCCAAAGAACGCTTCTCTCGCTCAAGGATAACATGGATATGTCGGCAAACTTGAATCGGAAGCACTCACCTGGGACCATGTAAGTCGAAAACATGGCTGATACGGTTGGACATGATAGAGGTTCCACTACCAGTGGCGGCCAGACGATGGAGATAGTCGCTATCACGTGACTGCATCAGATTGTAATCCACAGTGAAGTTGCCAACGTAAACGGCCGTGTTGGTACCAGCAATGTCCTGCATGGTCTCTCCGGCATTCTCCAAGCATTCATAGACAATCTCCAACAACTTTCGCTGTTGGGGATCCATGTAAGAGGCTTCGAGATTGTTGATACCGAAAAAGGAAGGGTCAAATTTGCGAACATCTTCATCGAGGAAGTATCCACCATCGACATTCATAATACCAGCTCTGGTATTGTCTTTGCCATAATAGCCTTCAATATTGTACCGCTGTAGGGGTACTTTGCATTGGGCGGACTTTTTGTTATACAGATAGTCCCATAGTCCCGAGGGTGAGGTGATTCCGCCGGGGAGATGGCATGCTTGAAAAGAAGGCGCATGTCAGTAGTGATCCCTAATATCATATGAAAAAATTCAAAGCAACTTACCCATGCCAACGATACATGTGGTGTTCTCAGAACTTTCATCACTTGAAGAACCGGACGGGCTTGAAGAGTCATGTAAATCGTCTGGCAGATAAGAAATCCCGGTGACGATGGCGGCATCTTTCTTAGTGTCATTCAAAAGCACAGGCTCGGCCGCGTACTCGGTGACGGTCTCAAAGATAGGCATATTGAAGACTTGTAGAGGAAGGATTGTATGCTCGTGCTTGGTTGTGGGAGGGGTTTGTCAAAGCAATGGAAGGAATTCGAGATCAGACGAAGTGTTTCTGTGCTCTATGAAGACCTTCCACGAAGACAAGTGTCCATGAATGTGAAGTGAGCTAAGTTGAAGCGAAGGGAAACACAAGAGACTTCAACTTCGTGATTTCTTATCTTCTGTCTCATGCCTGGCCATGGGCTTTCTTACTTTCTAAGCTTCCTGGGATGGTTGCATTTTCCAGCAACCGGTGTTGATGGCCCCGCCGCGCCTCTCCGATACATGATCAACAGGTTTCGACTCAAAGCCAGTAAGGCCTTCGTTACAACAACTACTGTGAGGTGTCGGCGCCGTGGATGGCAGACATACATCGCCGGCTCGGCCCTCTCCTCGGACGGCGAACAACAAGGGGGAGAATGTTGAGTCTCGTCCGTCAGATAGAGTCGTTCTGCCTAGGTGATTAGTATGTTGAATGGTAACGGGACCACTAATTAGGTTAGATCTGACGGTTACACTCAAAACCATGTCTGGAGCATTGCATGATAATGATCGGCGCCGAGACAATCTCGAACTTCTCGTCCTTCGATCTTTTGAGTTGACGGAACGACCAGCTCTAGGAAGAGTCCCTTGTGAGCGTCATCTGTTGGACCCTTGAGCTCTAGTCAAGCCCGACAGGTGTTAAACGACGTCCGTCCGTCCCGATTCCATCAACGAACATCTTGGTCTCTTCGAGAAGACTTGGGTACAAGCACGTGTTACACTGATCCTATCGATCTGAACGACCAAGAATACCGCCGTAATCATCTCATTTCTCAAATCTTAGGTGCTTGACTTTCGTCTCCGGAGCACACGATATCCAACTTCTGAACATGGACGTTAGCGGCAATGCAATGATTGTTGGAGGAGGTGAGTAAACGCTCATCAGCAAGCTCCCATCGAAGGGCATGTTCACTGACCCAAAACGTGCTTCAAGGGAGCGGCATTGGTAGAGCATGTGCTATTGGCTTCGCCAAAGACGGTGCTGCTGGCATTCTCATCGCGGACATGAACCTCGATGCTGCCAAAAACGTGGCTGCCGAGTGCAAGGCCGCGGCAACTGCAGCGAACGTTCGCGTTGAAGCGTGCCACATGGATATCACGCAGGAAGCGTCGGTAGAGACGGCTACCACGTACATGGTAGAGACATTTGGCAGGATCGACTACTGCGTCAACTGCGCTGGTGTAAGTCGGAATGATCCTTACTTGCCATGGCACTGAGGCTGATGTTGCGTTTGCAGGTGGGGGTGCAGATTCCGCGTCCCATAGCGGACGCCGACGCGGGAGAGTTCAGACGTTTCCTCCAGGTCCACGTTGAGGGCACTTTCACGCTAGTGCGGCGGGTCTCCGCTGCCATGATTTGCCAAGACCTGCAGCCCAATGGGTCCGCCCCGTCGACGGACTCGGCCCGTACCTCGGCCCGTGGCGGAACCCGTGGCTCCATTGTCACACTGGCTTCAGCGAACTCTTTTGTCGCAACACCACATATGGTCCAGTATACCACAGCCAAACATGCCCTTTTGGGCTTGACCAGAAACGCAGGTCCGTATATCCATGTTCGTATTATGCTTACTGTGTTATGCATATCGCTAACTCGCGTATGTGTGCTTCTCTAGCGCTGGACAATGCTGCGCATGGCATCAGGGTCAACTGCGTCTGTCCTACTTGGGTGGAGACGCCCATGATTCAACAGGCACGCGACGGAGGTGTAGACATAGATACATGGGTCAAGGGAATGGTTCCCTTGGGCCGCATCGCTACCGCCGAGGAGGTTGCCGATACGGTCATATTTCTTTGCAGCCCCAGGTCCAGTTACGTGACGGGCTGCGGATTCATTGTTGACGGAGGAACCCTGTTAACTGCCCATGTATAATCATGAGATTCATACATGCCCGGGAGAACAGACGTGTATGGAACAGTTCTTAGCTGATTCTGTAATGACGCTGCTGCACGGGTTGAGATGGGAGTGACACTGCGGTCTAAACATGGCATGATGTATTTTCTCGGGGTTCAGGCTGAGTAGGCAATAGCAGTCTAAAATTAATATCCCGTCGGCTTCCTTCTCCCACCGTGCGGGGCCCCAATGATAAGAAAGACATGCATAAATAATGGCAACGGCAAAGCCTGGCCAAGTCGCAACAGATCATTGACGCTCGTCTAGCAGGTCTCAAGTAGAGAACACGTTTTGACCAACCGCTCATTCCGTTTCACATCTTTGCTAAGTCATCATGGCATGGGGATGGCAACAGTGGCTCTCCCCACGTCCCCACCGCTCCGCCACAGCCAATGATGCTTTCATCATGTCACCATATGACGGTGCTCGTTTTGACTTCTTCAAAGACGAGGATGGACGATGGGTAATAAGGGAAACACACTATATTGATAACCCATGGGTGAAAGCTGGCCTTTCTGGTCCAAGTTTGTAAGTTATTCCTCGGCATCTTGTGCGCTTACTCGGTGTGTCGCGTGCAGTCTTGTAGAAACTGACATCCTGGGTGCAGGCATATTCACTGGAAGCAGACGGAGTATTTTCAAGTCGAGCAAGGCACTATTGGCATACATAAAAATGGCAAAGTGATCAAAGCTACCAAGGATGATGGTATTATCAAAGTACCCAAGGGCACTCGGTAAGTTTTGAGGTACTCGGAATTAAATCCTTGATCAGGCTACAAACAAGTCATTCACTCTAGGAATGCATGACTATGTTCAGCCATTCCATTCTAACTTCCTTTTTTTCTTTGTTTTTCTCTCCTTTCTCTCTCATCTGTATGCTAACGCTCTCCCTTCAAAGACACAGGTTTTGGTCGCACGAAGATAACCAAGAGGACTTAATCTTCAAAGTCTGGGCCGAGCCTCAAGGCCTAGATCATGGCTTCGACGAAAAGTTTATCCGCAACTTGATAGCTTATCAACGAGACTGCCAAATCTCCAATGTCAAGCCTTGTCCTTTCCAACTTTCTCTCATCGCCTACGACAGCGCTACGCTGGCCACTCCACCATTTTGGGTGCCTTTCTGGCTACTCAGCTCGGTGCAGTATATCATGGCTTATTGGATAGGATCTCTTATTCTTGGGTACGTCGCAGTCCACGAGATCTTGTGCTATGGTTTTGGAGGCTCAGCTAATGACAACTCGTGTTGCAGGTATAAGCCAACTTATCCGGAATATTATAATGATTCAAAGAATGTATCTAAGACAAAATAGCTACTAAATTACTGAGGTGCTTGTGAAAAGGCTTTAAATAAATGTAAAAGGCGTGAATGTTTTGTTCTCAGTTGTCATGAGATCGAACTCCCTGGTTCATACAAAAAGAACCCCCACATTTTACAACCACGCATTGTTCTCTACCTATGCAAGTGACCGTAGCAACTCCGGAATATGAGCAAATGAGAACTCCGCCAACGTCTCTTCCCATAGCTGGTCGATAATTTCCTTTCCTTCCGGCGTATAAAGAATCGCAGCCAATCTAGTTTCCACAATGTTAGCATTGATCATCGACCTTACATCTTCTGAGCTTAAGTGTGCACTCACGGTCGTATCTCTCCGTCTTCTGTGTACTGCCCATGAACATTTTCATCATCAAAAGAGACCGCCGCATGGACTATTGCGAGCGCGCCGACTGGAGCTGGCTTGCCGAGGATGCGGAATCCTAACTTGTAAAGCCAGCCCAGGAAACGGCCGTCACCATCCTTAACAATCTCAGTTCCGTAACACAGGCCCGGATTCACCAGATCTATGGTGGCAGCAGAAGCTGGCACCTTTTCCACGAGTTTGTGTATGAAAAGCTGACCCAACAGCTTGCTCGTTGCATAGCGCTCTGCGTGATTCCAGTTCTTAAACTTGGTTTTGTAGACAGGTAAGAGAGGTTGCTCCTTTCTTTCGAGGAATTTGGCCCAAGATGCTGTGTCTGATGATACAATAACGAGGCGGCCCGTGGAGCCTTTTCCCGACTTTGACTTGAGGACTGGCAAAAGCAGCATCGTCAAAAGCACAGTCGACAAATAGTTCACCTGAATGCTCTCTTCGTAGCCGGTGACAGAGCTAAAATGCTCGAGCTCCCGATAATGGCCGGCATTTAGAATGGCAATATCCAAGCGATCTAAAGTTTCGGCGCGTTTTGCGAAGCTGGCGATGGAATCATATGAGAGCATATCTAGGCCCCAGACTTCGATGGTGCATTTGGCGGCATCTCTTCCCGCAAGCAGTTTCTCACGAGCTTTTTCGCCCTTGGTCACAGTGCGCACAGCAAGAATCAGTTTGCCAATGCCCAGATCAAGAAGCTGGTGAGCTGTTTCGAGGCCGAGTCCAGAATTGGACCCTGTGACAATGACTGTCTTGCCGGCAACCCGAGTCGCGTCCTCCTGCTTCAGGGGTGGTGTCTTTCCGATAAACTGACGATGGGCCCACGCAAGTTTGCCTGCTTGCTTCTCTGCTTGGGCGAGGGTAAACTGGGGAGGACCCATCTTGAACAGCTGTGAAATTCGTATCGGGCAAGGGGTTGAAAAAAATAGACGGTTGTGGCTTGTGGGCGTAGAACTGACAAACTTTTTCCTGACAGGTTAAATCGGGGAGGCTGAATTAACAGAGGAGTAGAAAAATAAAAGAATGGAAGAACAATCAGATGTTAGCATGTATGCGATAAGGATATTTCTGCCTAAGGGTATATGCCTATGTAAGGGTTTCAGCCACGCGCGTATTTTGTACCAGTCACGTATAGCAAATGTGGCATGTTCATACCATGATTAATGTCGATGTTTCCCTACCTCTGGTGGACGACCAATGGAAGCTGACGGTTTTCTGGAGCTTACAGGTACTTCCGAGGTAACTAGATAACGAGATCATGTACAGAGGTATTGCTTGCAGCACCAAGACAGGGGTTCAGGAGGGGCGGAGTTCGGAATGATTAACATTCCGACCCTTAACGGCACCCCTCCCACCTCTAGTTCCCGACCAAGTAATGTGAACATTGTGGTCTGCTCTATTCTGTTTTGGTTTGAGCCGAAATCCTGGCTCCCGAGATCCCTGTTCCCGAAATCCCTGTCCCGTACTTCATTTCTAGCCCCGGAATATTGTCATGTCAAAGACGGCATAGTGTATTGGCTCGATGATCTGATTAAGGCTCGTAAGCCTGTCATAAGCCTCAAAAAGTTTGGCCAAAGGAATACGCCCAAATTGATCCCATGGATTCTATTGAGAATAGTAGTCGCAGTGCTGGACGGCTCATTCAGCTTCATTCAGGGGACTAAGATGCGGCGCAAGCCCATCACGGCGCCACAAAGGCTCGTAGGATTCAACTGATTTCTAAAGTTAAAAATTGAGAATACAAAATGTAGCTCTGCTCCTTTTTTCCCTTGTCATGCAGCGTTGTGTATGCAGCACGTTTTCCCAAGTAATCCTTACCTCAATTTTGCCTCTCATTCGATAGACCCTTCATTTAGCCATGTTCAAAGCAAGGCTCGCTGCTTGGGTCTCTGCACTCTTCTTCCTATCTCTGACGAAACAAGTTGCACCATTTCCCACGCCCGCTGAATCCGATAGGTCTGACCTTAGGGGCCTACTGACGCACCCATCTCGTGCCTGGTCTCCCAATACCACTGTTTCGTTTCCAGGCTCCCCCAATTTTGCCAATGCAACTCAACGTTGGTCGATTTTCAGTCCACCGACTTACAGTGCTGCTATAAATCCAGGAACAGAGGAAGACATTAGCAAGGTGGTACGAAAACATCCTCAATGCAGTCATGTGCATTTCTGCCAATGGTCGAATTTTACTGAAGTTTCCTAGATTCGGCTTGCCAAGACTTATGGTTTTCCCTTCTTGGCCCGGGGAGGTGGCCATGGATATGCGGCAAGCCTGGGTAAATTTCATGAGGGACTATCTATAGACATGAGCAAATGGAAGTCTATACAAGTCGATTCTGCAGCTCAGACCTTGACTGTTGGACCCGGTGTCATCTATAACGATATCTTTGACCCACTGTATGATGCCGGATTTTATATGCGTAAGTGTCTGCATTCGTTATGCTCTTTTAACGTTACATTACCTTGACTAACCAAGTTTTTAGAAACTGGCAGCTGCTCATGCCCTTCCGTCATTGGTGTCGCTCTTGGTGGTGGTATTGGACGTCTCATGGTAAGTAGACCTTTCACCAGACATCGCTACATGAAGTAGTTTTATTTTTGCTGAGACGCTAGCTATACAGGGTGAGCTAGGTTTGAGTATCGATGCGCTACAGTCCGTGCGACTGGTTGGGGCCGATGGAAATGTCAAAACAGTTTCAGCCACTTCATACCCAGACTTGTTCTGGGCCATTCGTGGTGCGGGCGCCAATTTCGGTGTCATCACTTCTGCCACATTCAAAGTCCACACGCTGGCCAGCAATAATAACGGAAATGTCTGGATGCTCGATTTCTTCCTTCCGGGAGAGAGAAGTCTGGAGTACTTCAACATAATTGAGAAGAACTACAGTCCTATGCCCCCCAACTTGGCCGGTGTTTTAGTCATGAACTGGGATAGCACTACAAATCGCGTAAGTTTTTTTTTGTCTTACGAAGCCTTGACAGGTTTTGGCATTTTAATAAGTTGAGTACTGACCCGCGATGTCTTTTAGAGCCAAGTCGCTTCTGATTGGATTTTCTACGGCACCGAGGAAGAGGGCCGAAAGGCCTTGGCTCCAATTCTTGCACTTAATGCCTCATTTGCCACTGCTGTCCTACCATGGAACAAAATCACTGCTATTAGTGGAGGCGGCTATGATCCGCTCAGTTGCCAGCCCAATAAGCCGCGAAACAGCTTTAGCCTCAATCTAAAAGCTTGGAACGCAGCAACCTGGCAACACGGCTTCGAGACAATCTCGGATTTCTTTCACAACATCCCTGGCGGTCAAGGAAGCCAGATATTGCTCGAGCTCTTTTCCAACAAGGCGACTGCTGCTGTCCCTGCTAGCGAGACTTCTTGGCCTTGGAGAGATACCTGGGGTTTTTTGTAAGATTTAATGCTCTACCTCCTTTTGAATTGTTTTGACCGTTCCTAACATAATGTTTGACTCAACAGCCAAGTTCAATTCTCGTACGCCGCTGGAGATGCCGCTACAGAAAATGCGGCAAATGCCCTTGGGCCTCAGTTGCGCTCGCAGTTCGCCAAGACCACCGGGTACAGTCGTCCAACTGTTTTTGCCAACTATGCTCGTGGCGACGAAGCCATTGAGGATGTCTATAGTGCAGATAAGCTGCCGCGTCTAGCTCAGTTGAAGAGGCAGTATGATCCTTCTAATCTCTTTGCTTATTATCATCCTCTACCTCTAACCTACCCATAAGAGGGTTGCATGTTGAATAGACAATTTACTGTTCGTGTCAAAAATTTTAGTCTATAGAACTTCGAATGTAATTTTGGGAAAAACGTACGCAGTCGGTTGAGTTCGAGTTCACCTTTAGACGTGATTTCTGATGTGTCGAAGTATTGTGCTATAATTTCTACACCCGGGTTCTGCAACTGTTACAGAACAACTCACCGAAAGAAATATTCAAATGTTCATGATCCGTTAAAGGAAACTGCTTTCTGTAACTCCAAGAACAGAGAATTTCTTTTGTATTTAGGAAGTTTCTCTTTAGTTGAAGTCACTAGGAACAATTTTTCCTATAACTTTTTGTCTAATATTAAAATTTACACCAAGCATGTAGAGCAGCAATTTAAGTGACAATCGAGATCATTTGAGAGCATTCCAATCGTATGAATCTTCCAACTCCAATCACGCTCCTCATCATTTAGGGTAGGCATAACTTTACAGCCCCGGGCATCCTAAAGCCGCGTTTCAGGCAGGTCTATGCCTTCATCATCTGGCTCGTAATCCCTCCATTTAAGACCCTCAGGCACATTCTTCCACTGCATTTCATCATCGAGCAACTCTGCAATCTTCCCCCACTCCTCTTGAACTTGTACAGCTCGCTTCTGATTTCTCGGAGAGATATCAGCCTCGAAAGGCTTTGGGCAAATGAACAAGCCATCCTCGATATTATCAATATCAGGAATGATTTCTTTTCCTGTCTTTGAGTCTAGAGCCCGCTTTACATCAAAGGCCCAGAGGGTACGAGCCATGGCCAAAAAGAGAGACCTATCGGCAATATGCATGCCTTGACAAAGTCTCCTTCCAGCGCCGAAAACAAAATGGTCGCGCTTGGAGGGATCCGGATTGACAGCCGCTTGGGCGGAATTCTGATCGTCATCTTTCCAACGGGCGGGATCATATCGGCGAGGATCCGGATGCCTTTGAGCATTGTTTTGGATAGTCCTGTCATAATTTCAACGGTTAGCGGACCTCGCAAAATGCTTCATTTCCCGGTTGAGAAAGTAGATAAAGCAACTTACCAAACATTGAGGATCACACCCGAGTCCTTTGGAATATGATATCCTAGGTACGAATCATCTTCTGTTACGGCATGTGGTACACCCAAAGCGGTGGCCGGCATCCACCGTAGGCTTTCTTTCATACATGCGCGAATATACGGAAGGTCGGGGACATCATTCAGATCGGGCATGCGATCTCCACAGACACGGTCCACTTCGGCCTGGGCCTGTTTGGCAACCTCAGGGAAAACAAGCATGGCTTGGAAGAATCCAATCAGAATAGCGGCCGTCGTTTCGGAACCGGCCTGTAGAAGCGAACCGCTAAGGTAGCAGGCGACTTCATCTGAGAATTCATATTTCTTTTGTGCGCGAAGAAGGTCAATGCAACAGCAAGGCTAGTAGTTTACGTTGTTAGTTTGGCGAAATCATTGCGCTAGTTTGAACTAGGACTCGCCTTTGCAGTGCCGCTGTGCAGCTGTCGCCGAGAGTTTAGGAAGTGCTTCATAAAAAGTTGCTTTTCTCTTTTGTGATATGCTTTTCCTCGTCCGACAATGGGCAAAAATGCGTCCGGTAGCGCTCTAAAGATAGGGAAAAAGTCCAATATAGCAGCCGTCTGCGCAATGAAAGCAGTCAGAAAGTTGAACTCAGATTACTCGGATCGACTATGAACCTTCTCACTGGAAATCTTGGACAATTCTTCAAAGTTCTTTAGACGTTGTTAGTTTAGAGCGGTGATTTTTTGCAATATAATGCATCTTACTTCAAACATTTCCAACAGATTTGGATCATCACTAGTTGGAGTGCGATATCCAAATGTCATTTGCGTGGTCAGGGAGGTGGTATATCGGCGGACGTGATTGATAAAGTCGTTAGGATTCTCAAGCAGTCCCATAAGCATAGCCTTGGCCTCCAAGTCTTGGTATGGCACGTAGCTTCGAGCAACGGTCACATTTAGAACGCCATGAGCAAGCTTTCGGCCTAACTGTTGGGCAGAATTGTTTCCCTGAGTGGTGTCAGCCGTTGCCTCTTATGTTTTCCAGCTTGAACTGAAGATCTGTACCATGAACAATGGTCGAAGGTTTCCGCTCATGATGTTTTGAGCCATATACATCTCCGGCCTGCCCGAATATATTGCGCTGCGTTTATCTAACAAATCCTTCACAGCGGTATCGGACGACAGAACAATCGCTACTTTTCTCCCAAGCATAAGTGAGTACACTGGCCCGTAAGTTTCCGCCCACTTCTGAAACTGTAAATGAGCATTGCGATGGGGCATTTGGTGTAGATTCCCTATCAAAGGCAAAGTCGGCGGTCCTGGAGGGTAGTTGCTCGGTCGTCGACCAACCTTGCTGAGTCGCCAGAGAAATATAGACAAAACGATGACGCCGAAGACGACCCAAGATCTTAGGAAAGTCGCGACGTCCATAGCTGATAAGGTCATGGCGCGCGAAATTGATTTTCTACAAGAAAAACCAGGAGAGTAATCGATAAGAACCTAAATCCTTAGTCTGGAGAACGTGATATTTGTTGCTTCCATGACTTGGAATAAGAGTGACATAGATCAGGGTCCAAGACGCTGGCATTGACCGAAGCTCCGAGTTGAACTTGGATGGCCGTTCCAAACCACGTTAACTGCGCATCGAACCAGAAAGCCTATGCTAGTGCATGCAATCCTTCGGCAGACCATGTGTCACTGATGGTATTTCCATATATAGTTACTGCCATAGTGCACCCGACCAGCCTTCAATGTTCTTCGGTCCGCAATAGCAGCCGACAACGACAAGGATGTCGGAGACCATGCATCTCTCGGTCTTCGCCCGCCTTGCAGACCTAACAACTTGAAGGTTCTAAGATAATGAGATTGAAAACGCTCAAGACGTGTCCATCCCATGATGGCTTGGTAGAAAAGTCTGAATAAAGTTTTGATTTTCTTTGAATTGTTCTTGGTCGGCGTCATCCAACCAAGTTGTCCGTCCTTGTGAAAAAGAAACTCTCCGATTAAGCTGGTCGCCCAATTCTTACCATGGATCAAAGAAAAAAGTTTGCTCTTGTCACTGGGTGAGCACTTGATCTACAGCTGCAAAACAGAACAAAAAACACCACTAAACCCTAATTCCTAGATGCGGAAAGGGTGGTATAGGTGAAGCCCTAGTAAAGGAATACATTCGACGTGGCGTCCATGCCATTGCTACAGTGCTGCCTAACGAAAATAGTGAGCATCTTACTGAGGCCGGCATCACTTGGTTTCCGCTAGATGTAACCGTTGAGAGCTCTGTTGTGGCCTTAAAGGAGAAGACCTTGGCTGTTACCAATGGCTACTTGGACATCCTCGTGAATTGCGCGTCAGTCGGACCCAAGGTGATGATAGGATCTTGAGTGAACACTGACGTGCGTGCAGGGGAATATGTAAGGCTCACATACAAGCCCAGTAGATTCAGGGTCTTTTGCTAAATATTCTGCGTCTTTTTCAGGCTACACCATGCCAGCAATCGACACTGACGTCAATTCGGTGAGACGCATGTTTGAAGTGAATTTATTTGGGCCTATGCAGATGGTTCATTACTTTCATGATATGCTAATCCGAGCCTCTGGTGCCATTGTTAATATTGGCTCAATTGGCGGTGTTGTGCCATATGTCTATGGAGGTATGATACTGACTGGAGGAAAGAAGTCGATGACAGGATTTCTCACAATTGTCCTATTTACTGACCTCGTACAAGCGTCGTATAATGCTTCTAAAGCCGCCCTTCATCATTATTCCAATACGTTGCGTCTGGAAATGTCGCCATTCAAGTACGGCTGTCATATACCTTTTTTGGGATAATTGCTTACATGGACTATGATACAGCGTAAGGGTCATTTGTGTAAGTGTATTAGCTTCGGCCCTTTACCTCATTGATCCAAATTAACCCCGATAGGTCATCTCTGGAGAAGTTGGAACAAACATTTTGAAAAATGATGCCCATCGAAAGCTTCCTGAAGGTAAGGCAAGCCTTTAAACATTGGCAGCCACTTTGTTGAGGGAACGGGCAGGGTCATATTACGCGCCTCTCGCAGTGGAGTTCCAGAGCCATGTTCAAAGATCAGTGAAAAGTAAGAGATCAATCACCCAGAGTAATTAATGCGAGAGCGCTAAGACAGGCTGCAGCGGCGACCAGCCGTTTCGAATATGCGTCCAACGTCGTATCACAGAGTTTGAAAGCGTCTCCGGCCCCATGGTTCTGGACTGGCAGCGCTACCGGGGTTATCCGATTTCTAGACATGTTCTTCCCGCGCACAATCTTTGTACGTAGTAAATACTCTTCAGTGCCACCCAAAACTAAGGTGAGAAGAAATATGTTAATGTCAGCGTGCATTAGGACTTTTTCTTTTACAGAGATTTCGGTTTGGGGAAGCTCAAGAAGGCCAACGCCGCCAACGTTAAGAAGGTTCTATAGAGTAGACCGCAACCTATCAGTCCCTGACACATGAACTTGAGAATATGAGGATGGCGGGGAAGAAAGGGGAGCCCTCAACAGCGGAAGACAGTCTGCAGTGAAGTAAATCACATGTAAAACGTAGAATGAATAGTTTGCGTGTGACAGAAGCACCTCGCATTTACGTTTTTACAACCAAGATCAAATCGATCCAGTGAAGAGTAGATTATCACAGGTGCAATATTTGCCAGAGACAGTAGCATTCTTATTTGTTCTTGCCCACTTCCATCCTTTGCCGGTAGTGTCGCTTGGTTGTTACGAGACATAGCTTAGATATTTATTGAGGTAAACGATTTTGCTGGCTTTTGTATACTATGGGACTCAGATTCCGAAAGTCATACTTTTAGTTTCACGTTATAGAAGCTGAGTCTCTCACATATTGATTTTATGATCATAAATGTTTGCATTTGTCCATCTACTTCTATCTTCATTGGCACTATGCATTTTGCCTGATTGGCAGTTTTTGGTCCTGTTGGACATAGTAGGGAGCAAGCTCATTGAGCTCCTCTCCGAGCTCCTTGCCATTAATGACCAACGGCTTGCAATCCAGGAGAACCCACATCATTCGGCCGGGCATGGTGCCATTACCGGTGATGTTGTGCCACTGGTGAGCAGAGGCACGGTTCACGCTGACATCACCCTGACGCATGATTCTAGTCTCGCCGGAGTCGAGGATCAGCTTGAACTCGCCCTCAATCACAATTCCATAGTCGAGAGAGACAGCGCGATGCATGGGTGACAGGACGTTGGGGGCAAAGTCCATCATGCGCACAACGGAGCCATTGTGGATGTGAAGTCCGGGCTGAAATCAAGCGTTAGGCAAGGAAGGAATAAAAGGATACAGCATTCAAAAGTAATGGCTGGGAGCTCGCGTCTTACCTCGTTCTCCTTGGCATATTTGAGATCAGCATCATTGGCAAGGTCAACGGGAGTCTCCTTGGTGGAGTAGACGATGTTGGCAAGTGCCTGTTCGTTGCCGATGATGCGGTGATGCTCTCCGCAATCAGTGGTCATGAAAATGCCCTTTCCCTCAGCATTATGGCCGGTGACGTGGCGAATGGTTCGACGAAGGCCAGGGGCAGGGAACGTCTGGACATAACCAGCGCTGGTAGAGAGCAATTCAGCCTCGGTTGGCTGGTGTGGGGCCGCGTTTCCCATGTTTAGGATTCAGGGAATAGAAAATTCAATATTGAGAAAAGCAATGGTTTTCAGTAGAGGGCTATTACTGATAAGCTTGTATTGTTAAGAAAATACGTGATAATGCAATTATGGACATAATATTGATCAACTTCGTGACAACTTATGATAAAGTCCTCCGAGTTTAGATGTCTAGGCGCCATCACCGTCGGCGCTGAATAAAGTTGTCCGCTCGGGTCGGCATCGGCATGCAGCCAAAACGAGCTCGGGCCGTGCTGGACTTCAGCAGGCGGGATAATCATAAGTAGGTGAATTATTACTTACTTAGGTATAGCTTACTCTAAAGACCTGAACCCTGTTTTTATACCTTTCCCCCGGTAGATCAACGTCGGGATTTGCTGTGCGGGTATGCTCTTGCAGCAGGCGGCGGATAATTGTGCCGTCGGGGGGTTGAATCTGCCCGCCAAAATGCAGCACGGCAGATATTTCTGCCACCATAGTTTAATTGTCAGCCCTATCATCGGAAAAGAGCACGGAGATAAGGCAACGGATCGGAGAAGGGACGGCGCCGAGAAACCGGAGAAAAGAGTATGCCTTCTCTAATCTTGCCTCGGTCACCACTCATAGCACGTCGATAAGTTTGCTCTCTACGGCCTCTATCGCCAGGACAAATAGATGGTCGGATAAGGGGCGGCCAAATTGCGAGTACTTGCCCTGATATTAACACCTTACACCTTATCTCTCAGGGTTGTTCAAGCGCCTTACTAAGAAGGTGCTTTGCTCAAGCATGACGTTAGAGTTTTCTTTTTTGGGAGAGTAAAATATAATATAGATTCTAAACTCTGTATCTTAGGGCTATATATGTTACCCTAGTTTTAAAAGTGTAGATATTGTAAAAGATGCTGTCTCAAAAAAAGAGTCGCCCTGTGAGGGACTGTAGGCGAGCGGATCAACACCCGCACCAACCCCAACAACAGGGCCGAGAATGCCTGAACTCGCTTACTGAGTACTTATATTGATTGGCGCTATCGCCCCCTCGAGATCTTGAGATCTCGAGGTCCCGAGGTTTCTAGGGTAATTTACTAGTCAGCCACAAACGCCCATTCCATCAATAATATCAAAATGAGCAACAATAGCAATCGAGACAATGAGAAACTTCAGCATCCCCTTGCCGACTTAGACTCTAATTCTCCTCAATCCGGCTCCGTTCTTGAGATTTCTGGATCGCCCGAACACCTATCATCGAACCAAAATGACGAGGCAGCGCCACCTGAGTCGGAATATCTTTCCGGGCTCACGCTCTGGATCAATATGGTTTCTCTTATGCTCAGTATCTTCTTGATTGCGATGGACATGGTGAGAGTCTTTTTTTTGTCCTCATTCTCGAACCCTTTCCTACAACCTTAGCCACGAAAACATCACTGATCACTTGGGCCAGACCATCGTGGCAACCTCCGTTCCAGCCATCACCAATGAATTCCACACCATCAAGGACCAGGCATGGTACGCTGCTGCTTTCTTCTTGACAGGAGGTGGTTTCCAATCCACGTGGGGCAAGATCTATCAAAACTTCCCCCTCAAGTTGAGCTTTCTCACAGCCATCTTCATCTTTGAAATCGGTAGTCTCATTTGTGCTGTGGCACCCTCGTCACCAGCCTTCATCGCAGGCCGAGTTATTGCTGGCTTTGGGTCCTCTGGCGTTGGCTCCGGCTCCTACACCATTGTCGCCTTCATTTCGGAGCCCAAAAAGAGAGCGAATAATACCTCCATACTTGGAGCTATTTTTGGTATTGGGAGTGTCCTGGGTCCCTTGGTCGGTGGTGCTTTCTCTGCCAGCGTGACTTGGCGATGGTAAGATATACATCTCTCCCCTTCCCACATGCCGCTCTGTCAATCTTACTGTTCACCCTTACGAACGCTGACAGCTGACATGAAACTTCCAGGTGCTTCTACATTAATCTCCCTATTGGCATTTTCCCGGTCCTTGGCATCATCTTCTTCCTTCGTCTTCCGGCTGTTGCACGTCCTCGACAGGCCTCGTTGAGGGAGAAGTTGCTCCAGATGGACCCCATAGGATTGACCCTGTTGCTGGGAGGCATCGTCACCTACCTCCTAGCTGTGCAGTACGGTGGCGTGACGAAATCCTGGAACTCTGCAACTGTCATTGTTCTTCTCGTCGTTTGTATTGTGGCCTTCATTTCCTTCGGATTTGTTGAGTCCTGGCAAGGTGAAAGAGCGACGGTCATCCCCCGGCTCTTTAGGAACCGTTTTGTCGGCATGTCCATGATTTACATAGCCTTCCAAGGCGGGGCTCTTTATGCCCTGGTCTACTATCTGCCTCTCTACTTCCAGGCCATCCTCGGCGATAGTGCTGTGCTTGCTGGTGTCCACAACCTGGCTTTCATTATCCCAGCTATGATTGCGGTGCTCGTATCCGGTATCATCGTCACCAATACAGGCATGGTAACCATCACCATGATCGTCGGATCGGCAATTGGGGCTCTCGGTTGTGGCCTGTGCTACCTTTTCGACCTCAACACCACGACTGGAGTGTGGATTGGTGTTCAGATTGTGGCTGGTATAGGACTTGGTCTTGGATTCCAGGTACCCATCATGGCGGCTCAGGCAAGCGTTGAGCCGTCTGACCTGGCAGCTGCAACGTCCATGTTGATGGAGTTTCAGACTCTTGGTGGGGCCATATGGGTATCTGCTACTCAAGCCGCCTTTGTAAACCGCTTGCTAGTGAATTTGCCCAAGTTGGCTCCGACAGTGAACCCAATTCAGGTGATAGCTACCGGCGCTGGAGATTTACGCAAGGTCTTTGGTCCTGATGAGCTACCAGGCGTTCTCGCTGCCTACTCTAGCGGCATCAAAGACGCATACCTCCTTATCTGTGCTATTGCGGGTGTATCTATATTGGTAGCCACGGGGGTTCCATGGAGAAGAATCGATGTAGAGAAAATCAAGGGTACTGACGGCAGCGCCTAAGATAAGATGGCCACTCTTTGTATCTAAAGTTAGACAGGAATTTCGCAGTAAATTAGCCGCAATACTTAACATAGACAATCTGAACAAAATACCTACACCATATCTCGTCATTTGCGACAGGAGTTGAGCATTGTGGCAGTGCTTTAGCATTGGAAGTTGCAGCTTAGGCGGGAGAGAAGTAACTTACGGCGGTTCAACGAATTATCCCCTGTAGTTATAGCGTGCGAGGCGCCAGCTGAGAGTGTCGCGGGGCGCGATCTAGCGAGGGATGCGCTATAATTTCAGGCAACTTAAGTGGACTCGGGCTCACTTGAAGCCCTAGCTTTCAGGCGTCCCACGAGACCTCCCCGCCCTTCTCCAATCTTTTCACTCGCGAGTTCGGGATGAAATAAAAGATCGCTCTTTCAATTTCATTATTTGGAGCCATTTAATTCATTCAAAATTGCGCAGGTCTCGTGATTCATCGTTGCACCCATTTCGCAGAGATGTTACACAGGGGCATGCTTCATCTTGCGCTTCCAGGACTCGGACTTGGACTCATTAGCCCCGAGAACAGTTCCAGGATTCAAAACATTCTATAGATACAGGGATCTGATGTTCCGCAACTGACGGAGGCACAGAATCCGGCGTCTGGGATTAGAAACGACTCGAGCGAGAACGAGATGGTGGGGTCGTCATGAGGAAAGCCTACCTGGAATTTGAAGGCCCCCACGGTGTCTCACTTGCTTGAAAATTCATTCACTAACTGATTGACCGACGCTGCATTAATATTTTGGATACTTCCTCACGAGAATGGAGATAATGGAGTACGCCCAAGGAGCGAGTCTTTCCTCAGTTCAGCAGGGAACTGACTCTTGAAAATTGGATGCTCTATGGAGATGACTTTCCATCATTACTATAAGCTCTATTAGCAATTTCATTATTTAGACAGTTCAACGGCGTCATTATTCCTTTCTCCGTAGCACCGATCGTTGTTTGCATTGTTCTCCGGAGTTCCTCTTCTCGGCAACGCTAACCATATCCGTGTATCAAGCAGAGTAGTACCGATGGAATAGTTAGGGGAGAAGAAGAAGGATTTGAGGGACTCGCAGTGGTGACAGGCTAACGCAGTACTCATTCCTCATCACATACGCAGCAAAATTCTGGTGGTCTGGGAGTAAGAATTATGATTTCTCTATTATACAAATCGTCAGATCTAACTGCTATGGATATTAAAGGGAACCACGGAATCTTGTAGGCTTGTAGTTCGGAAACCATGCGATCACAAGGACCCGACTACAGTGCATAGTCAAGCTATTTCCCAACGGAATCCCGCCTCCATCACAAACGGCAATCATCACTCTTTCTGAATCCGATAGAGTGGCATTACGCAGCGAAGGTTTCACTTCGCCGGGCCGGAATATTACGTCGACACTCGTAATAAATAAAATAAGAGCGAGAGAAACAAAACAAGCCAGTCATTGAGCATCGCTGTCGTCCCCAAGCTTCCTCTTCTTCCCCCTCTTATCCCCATTGGCCTGGTCGGGCTGCTGCTCCGCAGGCTTGGTCGAGATAGCTGTTTCCAGCTTTGCGACCCGTCGGCGGAGGTTGATATTCTCCTTGGCGAGATTTTGGTTCTGCTTGGCCATTTCCTTAAAGATAGAATTTATCTGTCTCGCGAGCTCTGCCTTCAGTTTTGCGATTTCGACTTCATATGGTTCGGGCAGACTGGGCTTATCTGATTGGGTCGCTGAATCAGAGATAACAGGCGTTGCTTTCGATGCATCTTGTGAAGAAGCGGTAGTCGCGTTCAACGCTTGCTGTGAAGGACTGGCTGGAGTGGTCGAGGTCTTGAACTTGAACGAACGGAGTTCACCGCTTCGCTCCGGGTATGGATTTACTCCAGGGAATGGGAAGGTCTTTATGTCGAAGAAGTAGAGGCAGGTAAACAAATCTGCCCTGTAGATATTGAACACTTTCGGGTCCAGGGGATAGTCGTGATCGAGCTGGTATCTGTAGTGAGCCCACATTGTTTCGAGGCGATCTTTGTTGACAGGTTCTGGACGTTTACTGCCATTCAGTCTTAATTGGCCTCTCATGCGCTCCAATACGGAGACGTAAGGTCGGTCAGGCATGATGTTTGTTCCCGAGTCGATGGAGCAAGTGGAGGTCTAGCGTACGCAATTGAGATGCGGGGGTTTCGGGACTGCTGGGTGAAGATGCGATAAATTTCGGATTGAAGTAGATGGAGTTATTGAGAGCTTCAATTGAGTACGAATGTTGTAGCAGCTATGAACGGTCCGAAATTGTGATGTTGACGAGATGAAGAAGGAAAGACACCGCAGATCGGAAAACTCTAAAATATGCGTGGATCGTGGAAAGCATGAAGGAACGACCAAGGGTCGAACCCTAATGCCTCTTGCGAGGAGAGAATGGAGAGAGAGTGTGCGGTGTATTCTCAATTCACTCAAAATATTGCTTCCAGATACCCGCGATATTTTCGTGGAGGAAGTAAAAGGGGGGGTTAGGCGAAGCATCCGACGCCGTTGATTGGCTGTGCTTCTCATGTCAATAAAGCGGGCGGTGACAACTCGATCTCAACTTCCCACATATCTGTAATTTTCAAATATTCAAAAATCTTCACGCGACTCACGACATAACGCAATTCAACTCTTCAATTCTTTGTCTCACCACTGCCTACCTGCCACTGAAATCCCATCGATCCCCTCCCCTTGATTAACTGCTGACCTCGTAACCACTGACTAGCTAGGGACCCACTCTCTGCCCTGCCCGCACGACTGGCACCATGCCTGATATCCCGCCTCGCATTTCTGGGGAAAGAAAATTCGAAGACGACCATAGCCATGACGACTATCGCGACGACCAAGACCAGCTACATGTTGCCCCGACCTATTCAGCGAGAAAGCAACAGCGCCTCAGCACGCCAACAAATCCTCGAGTAAAGCAAGAATACAATGACTCGACCCTGGATCGACCCAAAACAAGATGGAGACCTAGAGATTACCAGGCTTTAGGAGGACTCAATCTCAAACGCGCCAAAAAGGCTGTGCCGAGGAGACTAGAGAAACTCTGTATCTGGTGTCAGGAAACAGGCCACCTCCATAGAGATTGTCAGATACCAGGTGATGACGGTTTTCTTCCCGGCTGTCCAAAATGCGAGACTCTGAGTCATGCATACGACGTCTGCCCCAAGAGAAAACCTGACAAGGACGACAGATACTACCTCTCTGAGGTTCGACATGAGAAATGTCCCTTGAGGTCACGGATTGACCCTATGACGGTAAGAAACTTCTGGGCCGACAAATTCAGACCACATACGCCGGCCTTTGCAAAGTACCTGTTGAGTGAAAACTACTATCACGGTGCAACCTATGGGGCTACAAGATCCGACGATCAAAGGATCAGAGATCCAGCTTGGGACCACCCAGAGCTCATTGGTGCTATTGGTGCTCTTTCTGCGCCACACTGCACACCGACCCGACGCCCTGCTACCCCATCTGCGCCTTGGAATCCCTGGACTTCGCGCCCTACAGCTCCAGTCTCGGCACCCTCGATGAACGCCTACTCAATCCAGTCCGACGGAATACCCGACACAAGTCCTCACGCCTCAACGAACCATCGCGGTCCGGTCGAAACACATCGCGCTTCTCTGGTTCCAGATCTGCCGACTCCGATCCCACGACAAATCGGAGCCACCAACGCGTCGATGAAATTAACCCTGGAGGAAATCCGTTCCAGGAGGGCCGAATTGGACGCTGCGGAGCGGGAGACTCTGGCTGCAATGGCAATGGGCAGAGGAGACGGGGGTTCGAGAGGCGGGGGACACGGGAGCTCGAGGGGTGGAAGTTCAGCTGGGAGATAGCTGGTGATGCTTGTATCCCATGTTTTAAATCCTTCCAGAGGCAGATAATCGTTTGCCTCTGGAAGAAGCTCGTGGTAAACGCTGTCTGAAATGGCTGCGTGTCCGAGAATTCCGAGAATTAGATTTATTCTATGATGTAAGTAGCTTTTTACTGACTGATAGGTCCTGTGATCTGGGTTGATCTATCCATATCACACATAAGATTTACAATAGCTAGCAAACAAATAATGCCTTCGAGCTGGAAATTCAAACGCATAAAACTTTGAAAACACGCAAGTTCCCAACGTGATTAAAGGATGTTACGAAGCCATGAAATTTGCGGGCACGGTTTCTTTAACTATTATTGGATCATTTTTGCTGCAAGGCCTCCTTATATTAGGTGACCTAGTTTAAAGCGTTTTTAGGCGAGGGTCAGCAACCGCCCCTACAATTTTTATTCCAATTACGACGTCGATGGTCAGGTGCGACTGAGTCACGTTATGCCGTCTCGCTTGAGTCGCGTCTCTCCTTTCTTTCGTTTTCTCCACAACACTTTCCCAGTCAAGACTTGCTCGCACTAGACACAGCAAGCGGCACTGAATATGATAGATTTTGAATATTCCATGGACTAACCAACTTAAAGTTCGTGCCGCACTTTTTGACCACTGGGAGTATGTAGAATGAAGGTTACTCCCGTAGTTTTAACCCTTTTCGGTTTAGAACACTAGATACAGGCCTATATTAGACTAAGTGTACCACACTTATAAACTAGCTCAGTCAATATTAGAATTTTGCAAAATCGCGATTCGGACTGAGATCTCCTTTATAAACACGCCAACCGTCTTCTTTTCTCAACCAGGTTCTTTCTTCTTACACAAACTTCTTAAACCTCACAACTCATCACATACCATCCACAACAATTTCAAATCATCCCAAATACAACCAAAGTCAACATAATCCACAAACAAATCCACGACCACTTCAAAATGGATCGTAAAACCGGCATCTACCTGAGCACAATGTCCTTCAGCAATCCAATTTCAGTCGTGATGGAACTCTCTGCCGGCAAGAGAGCCAAAATCAGCGTCCCGGAGAACAGGGAAACAGATGAAAGCATTGGCTTCGGCCATATAGTCATCGTCAAGTTCATCAATAAGGATGGCGACAACGACGAAATCGAAGGCGTCGGCTCGGATCGCTCGCGCAAGCTGGCGAAACAAGAGGCATACGTCGACGCGTTGGCGCAGCTATTTCCAGCTGGTAAAAGAGGACCATGTATAGCATGTGGACCACAGCACAATGCTGGCTCTTCACTTGTTGTGGCCCAGGTACAAGTTGAGGACCATTCGGAGGTGAGCTCATTGGACGCCTCCACCGCGTCTGAGAAAGGCCTATCCACGTCAATGACTACACCCACTACCAGTCGGACTTCATCACCCAAACCCGTTTATGTCTCACCTTTGCAGGCCCCAGTCGCCGTGGTCAGCTGCACGACAAACACCGAAGTCGCAATGATTTCCGATTTCCCTCAACAAATCGGTACGTCGGCTCCCCAGATGTCACGCATCTTTGAAAGTTTGGCGATGGGCTATCTTGCCGGCTTCTCGAACTCAAAGCCAAAGATCATGGAAAAAGGATCACTGTGCGAGCTCTGATACCTGTCATTAAGTTAGCTAATGAGTATAATATCATAAGTCAAACTCACATCTCTGAATAGTGCATCATCGATGTTCAGCTTCTTCTCCTTGCTCTGGAAGTCCTTTACCACACGGTGCATTTCTTGATGTATCGCGTTGTAGACCTCATGGCTGCTAGTGTTTCAACCACTGCTGGTGGTGTCTCAAAAACGAGGTGACTGACTCGCAAAACAACAACTCCTCTCCTGTGATTCCCCCTAAAAACGAAGCGCATGTGTAAATGAAGATTCCCAAGTCTACGGGCAGGCTGAAACAGATGCTGGTGTGAGAAGAATGTGATAGACTTGGAATGAGCAAAATCTAGACGAACACTATGGTGAAGAAGAGTTTCATGGAGGAAATAAATCAGGATTCCTTGTTTTAGGATCTATTAAGTACCTTCATTCAAAGTTTAATGTCTGCTACACACAACTGCGTTATGCATGGCCAACGACTCCTGCGAGCAGTGGAAGCGATGATGCTCTCACAAACAGCCAAAGAAAACTAAAATGAAAGCGAGACTCCTCCATTTCGCCACCATCCATCATCACCAACGAGAAGAGCAATTATATCTCCATGTTGCATGCGAGAAAGTATCCGAAGCGCTTGTACTGTGGCTTTCTGATTCGTGGAAAAAGAAATCTCAACCCCAAAATCGTTGTCCAATGCAGCTAAATTTCTGTCTCTGAGAATGCCTTGCTCAACAATTTTCCGGCTTGTCTTCCATCAGTTCAATTAAGATGAGCTTCTTCTAAATATTATTACTGTCAGCAAAGTAAACATCTGCGACAAGGTTTGGTGGAATTACCTTGCGTTGCAGGTTGAAGCCTGTCAGCACCATCATCATCCTCATCCTCAACCGTTCCAACCTGGATTCTGCCATTTGATTTCACAAACGGATCATCGAACAATTTCAAGTCATTGATTTTGTCAACCAAGGCCTGAAGCATATCTGCATTGGTTCCGCACTTCTCGACATTCAAACGGTCGCATGCCTTCCTAATTTGACTCCGCTCCAGCTTTCCCGTGTAAATAAAGCGGTATCCCTTCTCCTCCTCCAGAGCATGCTCATCCACTGCATTGTCGTCTCCTCCGGATGAATCAGCTCCTCGGCTATTGTTGTCTCCTTCTGGTTGCGGACCATCAACGGCAGGAGTCTTTAGATTCTTTTTTTCCAGCCTGTCGTCCAGGACTTTGAGTGCGGCGTGCGTCAGATGGTCCATATGTCCGTAAATATCGAGATGCTTTTCGCCAATTAGCTCTAGTAGCGGTGATATGGAATGTAGTATACTAACCTCATTCAAACCCCTCGGAAAAAGAGGGCATCACGAAGTCTGTTACAGATGGCAATAGTATCAACGATGAACCAGGATCGACCAAGCCTGTTGAACGGGTCATAACCTCTCAAAAAGCCGATACTATACCCCCGTCTGCGCCAACAGACAATGCCCTCGACGGTGCTGCACCTGGATCGGCAGGTCAATCAGGCACAGGCACAACAGCAGCCTCGTCTTCCAAATCTGTCCCATATTTTGAACTACCAGTCCCATCTGCCAAGCCACCGGCCCCGACAGCAGCACTTACCAGAAAACGCCGGGCACAGGTTGAAAGTTCTGAGTCTAGTGATGACCACGGCAAATTAATATTTAAGAGATCTACAGAGTCTGTCGATATGGAGACATCGGTTTTCATTAAAGCCCAGTTAAAAGATATGGGTATAACAAATCGGAGGCCGCGAGATCAATTCGCTAGAATTGTCGACCAAGACTGGAATATATTAGACATCCAGAAGCATGCGTCGAAGCCGGTAAACAATGCCGATTCCATCGGCGATCGCCTTGTGGCATGTATTAACGAGTTGACGGGTATGCGGGTCGCAAATGGTAAGGGGAGGCCTGAAATAACCATCACGGAAGCACATGCTACCATGATGGTCGCTTACTTTGCCCGCTTTCTGAAGCGAGACAACCTATACCGGGCTTCAAGCCTTCTTCAAGTCTGCACACAATGGACGGCGAAGGCGTCGTACGAAGATGACCAAGATCAGGCAGAATTGCAGGATATACCATTGATGCGAGGCGCGCCAGACTCGCTCGTCGGGATCACGGTGGCCTTCTCGGCATGTGAGCAGGACTCGGTAATGGCCAACCTTATGAATGTTATCCCAAACATTAGGCTAGTGGAACTTGGGAGAAGACTGTCAGAGCTCCGTGAAATGAACGAGAGTGAGGCAGAGGATTTCCGCGATTACGTTGCCCAGGCCCGGAAGCTGAAAAACACCAAGGGTCTCACCACCGTGTATAGTGTTAAGAAGATGCTTTTGAGAGTTTTACGTGCGTTTCGTGCCTGTTCAGCGGTGATTCAATCTAGATTGACAGTGAATGGTAGCTTTCAAGGATATTCAGTTTCTTTCCTTGCTTTGATCGGTGCTGCTAGGTTAGATATATGATTTCCTTTGCGATAAGTAAAGAATGTTCATTTGAGATTCGAGAGAGACAGACATGCGCTCGGACGCTCCTAATCCAGGGGAATTTCGCTTAGGAAACTGCGCTATTAGATTGCCGCCATCCATCTTGTTAGACATGGGGTAGAGACTGAAGCACAAAGCAATTAAATGTCTCATACCGTGGGAGATATTTGAAAATAATTATGCAGGTGATATGTGAATTGATCTCATGATAAAGTCTCACAGGAAATGAGACATAATGGAACGATGAAAGCATTAGAAACGGGTGAAAAGTGAAATGGCCTTCCCTACGATTCCTCACAGGAAATGAGACATCCTGGAAAAATGGAGGAATTATGAAAGTGAATTGATGACATGACAATTGCTCATGCTTACTAGATTCTAGAATATTCTACGCAGGAAAGGCGATGTTTTTCCATTCAAACGGGTGAATCTTCCACTGATCAAATCGGTCATTCAAACCACCCACAAAAATCATTTCTCTCGAACAACCAATTCTTTTGCCCCCAACACAACAATAGTGCGCAAGTCTCGATGCTAACTATCAAGAACAAACCCCAAACCCCTTCCAACCCCAATATGGCCACAAAATCCGGTGGAGCCACTTTCCGAGTCGAGGCCAACGTAATGCAAGAGGTCCCCCGTGGAGGTTCGAGCCCCTTCGTCGAGGATTTCACCGATCCTGCCGGGACAGATGCACGAAATGAAGCCATACTGCCCCTACTACTAGACGTGGAAGGTTATATTACTAATCTCGTGAGGCTGGTTTGGACAAGGCATTTGAATGCCCCGCTGCGAGAGCTAATTGCTAAGAAGCACATCAAAGGCGACGGGCAGATGAAGCGTCTGCGGCAAGTCGTGATCGATACTCTCGGCGAGAGTTTGAAGCAGGAGCTGCCAAATGTCACGGCAACCGAAGCGGAAACGAGGACAGCTTCGAACAAAAGGCTGCGTGAAGACGGAAGCACCGAAGACGAAGGAGATGCACCTGCCGCCAAAGACAAGATGACGAGGCAGAAGAGAGTGCCAACAAAGTCGGTTGTCCAGACATCAACTATCGAAGAGCTGGAGGCGATGGAACCGAACAAGGTTATCAAGCAACAGCTGGCCGGCATGGGACTCACGCTTCGGAACTCAAAGGAGGCTTTGGTGAAGATTATAGACGGTTCATAGAATATCCCAGAGCTTATCCCAGTCGATTTGGGAAGCAATGCGCTGTCCATCCGGCAGCGGTTTGCCTACGGCGTCGACCTGTTAATTCAGAGAAAGATCAGCATGGACGGAAAGAGAGACGCTAACATTTCGGTATCACACGCTGTCATGTTGGTCGGGCTGTTTGCACGACTGCTTAGTCCCACAGCCTTCGAGAAGGCGCGTCGATTGATGAGTGTCTGTGCCGACATGGGCAACTAGCTCCATTATTCGGACCCAGTCGCCCAGAAGGCCGCCAAGAGCAGATACTTCGAGAAGGGTAGCGGCGCGCCGACAAAATTCGTGGACTTGGCCGTAGCGGTTTCGGTGTGTGACAAGTCCAACGTACAATCTGAGTTCAAACACGTCGTACACGCAATGGAGCTCGTAGACCTAGGACGACACCTCAAAGGACTACGCAGTATGGACAAAAAAGAACAGGCGGTCTATCGGAAGTATGCCAAGACGAAGTTGCAGCTTGAGAGTACCGGCAGTGGGCAAGGTACAATCGATATGGCCAAGAAGTTGCTATTGATGATCATTTATGATTGTGATCAGACAACACAGGCGAGCGTTTACAAGAGAAGGGTAACAGCACTGGATACGATGATCAAGAAGGCCGATGCGCTCTTCCTCGTCTTTGAAGTGTTTACCAATGGCATCTGGGCACTATTCCCCGCAGAATGGTCCATATACACGTGAGTTAGTAACGCCCCAGACCGGAGCAATGCTAATAAGTTACAGTTTTGCAGCTCTTAATCGAGGTGCCCTGACTCACGCGCAGGAGGTGTTCCGTCGTGGGTTCAAAGACTTCGTCCTGCTCACCAACCACCTCGAGGGTTCCATCATACTCTCCCTGACGACCGGGAAGCCTCCTCGCTCGTTCCCAATCCCAGTTGAAGTCTGCAAGGATCTGGTGTTATTTGGCATTGCAACCAAAGCAATGCTGCCACGAGCAACGGTACAGAGCAACGAGATGTTGGCCATAGCTCTAGCTGAAGAAGAAGTGGAAGAACCAGATGTCGCCGTAGTTCTAGCCGAAGAAACAGGGAAAGAACCAGATGCAGAGCAGCCAGTCAACGAACCCGACCTAAATGATCCGTACTGGTTCTATGGACGCGGCCTCGCCGACAGGGTTTATGCGCATGTCAATAGGGATCGCATTGGTGAGACGGGTAACAGCGAAAGCCAAAACGTTGCTATCAACATCCCGAAGATTAAATATGCGGGTGTTGCTGATGACGGAGACGTTGCTTCGGAAGAATCGGAAGATGATATAGACGGTGAAATGAACAGTCAAACGGAGACTGGTTCTCTTCCCGTTGATGGAAATGTAGCGACACCTCTTCTACCTGTCTCTTCCAGCGATTCTTCTTCCGATGACGAATCCGAGGACGAAGTTGAAGACTCTGTTGCTCAAGCCCAACATCAGCCATCGCAATTGCTACCATTGCGGGTAAGTCTCACCCACACTGATTTTTTATTTGACCAGGCTAATATAGTCTAGCCCAACCCTTCTCCTCCCAAGCGTAGCCTCGATGAATTCTCGGTTGGGACAGCTGAAGATATTCTTGCAGCCGCAAATAACTCCAATGCCATGAAAAGGCTCAGAAGATTAGGCATTCCTGGTGGTAGAGGCTCATAGCTTTGTGGCAGTTGAAATCGCAATTCGATGTTTGATTATAGAAGCTAGAGAGTCATCATACAAATGTAGAGATATCCCAAGCAGCACGAAGCTTTCGAGAATTGTATCAATGGCTGCACGGATATGAATCGGTGTATACGTCGACCATGCGTAGTGGATGAGATCCCAGTACGGCTCTCTATCAAAGTCGAAATTTTCACCTCCCAAGGCCGCATTCAGAAGTCAGCGAGCAGGAAATGGGCCTCAAAAAGCTTATTGAAATCAGATACTGATCCTTCAGGGACGATATTCCTCGAATCGCGGTCTACAAGGCTATTGGGGGTGTATACCATGACGCCGAGAGTCAACATTTCCGAGTATACTAGCGAGACGGTGAGGGAGTGAACGTGCGATTGAGATATTACAATGGCCTCCCTGACCTCGTCATTGTCGGAGGTGTAATCCCAGACCCAGTCACATGCATACCCCGCCCTTGGTCAAAGACTTCAGTCATGCTAACGCTAGAGCGCACGGGGGTTCGAGTCTGATGGTTGGTTGTTGTTGGGAATTTGGAATGACAGTTGGGGTTTATAATAAGCAATTCGTTGATAGACGGTTTAACAGACATAGCATGTGCCAGGAAGAACTCCGCAGGCTTTATTATGAAATGTGAGTAAAATAAGATACCGAGAATAAAGACTGTACTACGAGTTGATGATGCTGAAAACTTAACTAAGGCTAATAATGGGGTATAGATGATTCCCAGGTATCAACTCCTTTCCTATCTCACAGCGGGTGAGACATCAAGAAGTCTTAAACCATAAATGTTAGATCACAAGTCCCTCCCAAAATGTCTCATCTTTACGAAGAAGTGAGAGATTCAGTTTAGTAGGAATTATATATGTTTTTTGATACATCAATCGTAAATCACTTCTCTCATATACTAAGAGACCTTGAAAGGAATTAATTCGTACTTCATTTCGATTTATAGATATTTTTCGAAAATTAATCGTCTCATAGCCCGTGAGACATTGCATGGTATAAGTTCATGCTTCATTTCTGTAATTTATTTCCAGTCTGTTGATAATATTTCACCAGAAATGAGACGATACATGCGCGAATCCTTCATCCAGCTGCCCCTTGGTCGATGGTGAAAAGTTTTTGAATTTCTACAGTACGCAAGACCTTGTGTGTGACGAAAGGGCGCGTTCCTGAACTTATTCACCAATCCTTCCTCGTTTAAACCCCAAAAATCGACGTGCCAGAAAGCGTTCTATTCCCAAAAAACGCCCTCACATCTCCCAGCAGCTTCTCCGGCTGCTCAGTTGCGGCAAAATGACCGCCCTTATCATGCACATTCCGCTCAACGACATTTCCTTCTCGACGCGCCCAGTCGAGTGGCTAGGGTCAGTCAGTCGTATTCCAAAGTCAAGAAGTTTGAAGGTGAAGAGCACTTACGGTTCCGGCCCAGAAGTCCTTTGGAAATTCTGAGATTGATACCGGCTGGTGGACGTAGGGATATATGTCCGGCGGGTATGGATCGTCGCCAAATGTAAATCCGATACTGAGACCCTCCTGCAGGCTATCAGAAAAAGCAATCAAACAAGTGGGAAAGTCCACGTACCAGATATCCCTCCTTGTAAAATCGAATAGCACCAAATGGTCCTTGAATGTAATGCATCAAGGACCAGGTGATGATTTCTTCCGCAGACCAATTATAATTATCAGACCCGTAGTACATGAGTACGTAGACCCATAAAGCATACCCCACAGGACTGTCACTCAAGGGAAGTGCAACTTGAAGAGGCATGATGCTATGGACATACGTAAACCCACTCAAATGATGCTCAAAGTTCTGGAGATTCGTAATCGTAGTAACCTCATCGTCAGTTGCCGTACCATTGAGAAGCCGAGCGACGTCTGTTGCATTCGGTGACACAAGCCAGAAGTTTGAATGAACGCTGACTACGCTGTCTGGGAAGTCGCCCGCAATGAAATGACTTATGTATGCACCCAGGTCACCTCCTTGCACCACATATTTTGTGTAATTCAACTGCAGCATTAGAGCATTGAACGAAGCTGCTGCTGCTCGAAAGTTGAAGCCGGTACTGGTTGGAGCGGGAGAAAATCCAAATCCTGGAATGCTGGGTGCCACGACATGGAAAGCTTGCTCGGATCCAGGTGGGTTGGTCAGCCCTTCGATGATTGGGGCCACTTCGATGAAGGAACCTGGCCATCCATGCAAGAATAGAAGTGGGATTGCATCAGACCTCGGAGAGCGGTGATGTATGAAGTGCAAAGGTACAGGTGATGTATAATTACTACCCGTTGCATTGACCATCGTAGTAAATTGAGTAAGGTTCCTGTTCAGATCGTCTTGTATCAAATCCCAATCGTAATGGTTGACCCAATAATCTCTGATAGTGGTGACATTGTGAACTGGGGGTCCGTCGAACCAATCCGGTACATCAAGATCCAGAACATCTCGGGTAAGGGAAGCTTTCAATTTTGTCTGGGCCATGAACTTTGGGTCTACATCGATCTTGAATGGTGCAGGTTGATTTCCAAATTGGGCAGCAAAGTTGTTTTTGTACAGTGAAGCAGTAGCAACGTCTCCCAGAACCAAGACGGCTAAACCAGCAATAAAGAAAAGAAGCATGGCCACGATCCTGCCCAAAACTTATCAACAGTTTTACAGTAGAGTTGAAGGGTGGGAATGACAGATACAGAACGACTCATTGAGACTTTATACTTATATGCACAGCTTGTGGCGAAACTTAAAGCATTCGGCACGGTGACGTTTCGAGGCCAGAATTGTGCAACATCACTCGTATCTTGCGTCTAATCGAATCAGTGGAAGCCTAGTGACATCAATCTTATAGCTGCACTCAAATTCTTGTCTTTGCATATCGCCGATTTTAGCAAGACGCCTCTGGTTAATCAGCGGTAGATCGCAGGCACCTTTGGGCCGTGGTTGGCTCCAGAAATTTCGGCATATTGTCACACCTAGCGGCGGTTTTAACACATTCTCTTGACACTTAATCTCTCACAAGCATCGAGAGTCAGCTCTTGCAGAGGATGGTGCTGTCTAGTTCCATTTGGGAATATGAAATGCAACTTACGGATGATTCAGCAGCGGAAAGAGCATTGAGTAATCAGGAACCCTTGTCGTCAGCCGCTCCATGCAATTTATTGCCAGCTCTGGCATACATAGCTGGAAATTAATTTAATGACGAAGTTTAAATACCCAACATCTGAAATATGCATAAACGCCGACGTTGTGACTGGGGGCGAAGAAAGGAGATGCTGCTCAGATGCAGGGGTAAAAATGGCACATTTGTATTTGCGTCTAGTTTCCGAGACAGATTCTCTTGTTTAGAGTCTTATAGTGAGTACAATCCAGATATAAAGCAAACTTTGAATGCGTAAAATGTATTGTAGAAGCTCGAGAAATTCAATACTGTAAGGGGCAATGCTGCTTGAATCAAATTTCGCGTGTGAAGCACGGTCCACCAACGCGTCTCCCCAAAATGCTCGCGCGTACTCTTTCCCTTACCACGTTCACAACATCTTTTTACTCGAAAACCAATCCTTTCTTGACTTCTTTTCTGTGATATCTGTTCGCCATGCCACGCACAAAGCCATCCGGACAACGCTCCCCGAACTCCCGAAAACGCAAAACTCTGGCAAGCAAAGCAGCACGCAAATCCGCACCATCAACTGGACGAACTACTGGTCCCCTCCGCCCTCCTCCGACGCTATTGACCTTACCGACTCTCCTCCCTCCAAAACCACCCCTCCGGCCCATACCATAACGAGTAAAGAATCCCCACGTAACGCCGAAGATATCAAGAGCGCCATTGCCACCGTCCCTGCAGAGCATCTTCGCTCAGCCATCCTGGAAGTCTGCGCCACATTGCCAGAAGCTACGCGGCTGCTCGGCTCCTTACTTTCCGTTTCGCCTCCGGCAGCATTGGGGGGGAAGAGGAAACGAAGTGTTGGAACATGTGAAGACTGGAAAACAGATCGACGATGGAGATGGATGCTGCAAGTCTCGGAGAATGCGGCTTTCAAAGTAAGGGAGAAACTTCATTTCAGCAAGACCATCAAAGTAACAAAGACACAGGAGACAAGAGGCTGCGGATGAACTAGATGCGTTGCGATCATTCGATTCCGATGGCAGTGAGGATATCTGCGACCTTTGCGGAGAGGTCGCGAGTACTGAGGACGATGGATGCTGTAAAGAGCGGACGATGGAGCATCACAGGTGAGCTCCATGTGCTTTGAAGGAAGTTGTAGTTCCTATTGGCTCATATGATGCGTGCAAGGGGACAGGAGTTGGAATTGGAGTATGGTTTGGTTTGGTTTCTGAAAAGTTGATGCTACGCTGCGCAAGGTTCGTTCGGCGTTTTGGCTTTGCACTGTGAGAAGCGGCAATGCAATGAAACATCATGTTCTGCTACTTCTGTGCCATTTCTAAGTACCTTGCACCTGTTCGTCATACCCTCTTCGAATTCTAAAGGCGCATGGTGTGTATCTTCCCCGGAGTTTGGGGCAAGAAAACTTAGCGAGTCGTACTGTAAAATAGTGTACTCCAGGGAGATGAAGCCTAAAACTCTAACGAGCTACCACTAAATCAGCCATTGAAGCCCTGAGGCAACCGCTGGTGAAAGCATCCACAGTCTGTAGTGGAGATGTGTTGATTTGACATGAGGCTAGATTATGTCACATCTTTTAGATCCCCAGGCGGCTCTTATTTCTGAAAAAGTAGGACCTTTATAAAATCTCTGATTTCCTATCATTCGATTTTCACAGCAGTCTCCGTGTTGCTAGAATGCAGATTTTGACATGCAAGCTACCATTACCCAGTTTGCAAAGTGCTATTCAAGTCCTTGTATGCGACCTATAGTATCCCAGAATCGAAGCATCTCCGTCTCCAAAAAAAAAGCAAAGCCAGCGTCATGTTCTCAGTCCATCACACGAACAGCCCCCTTTTGACTCGCTTAGCGGCCATACTCACAAAAGCTTCGATTTCAATGGATTGTAAGGCTATCGATTTGAGACTATCTCGTACATTTTTATTCTCCTCAATTGTGCAGAGCAAAACTTGCTCACTGTCAGTTGCAACTGTTGCTGAAACAAAATTCCTCCCCGTGCATATGCTTGCTTCACATACCTAATGTGGTGATCTCACATGCAGCGAAATGATGGATTTCCCTGTGCTTGTCAACAGGAATCATGAATCCACTTGATTCTGGAGATAATTATTTTCCTCGAACTTCTCCAAATTCAACCTTCCCCGCATTGTCCAACATGTCCTTCTGGATGTGGAAGGACTCAGTTGAGCCAAATTTCAAGCAACTAGCGATTAACTGCACACACCTACGCAAGAGTCTTGGAAGGATTTTCACATTGTGGGGATCCTCGACTGCCGGCGTGCAGCTCCGCTAGGTTATCGGTTCAAAAGGCTTGTCGCCAAGCTTCTTGTCATCACGGAGCGAATCATGATTTCTCATTGATGGCGAATTGATCTCTCGGCCTCAGTCCACTCTCTCCCAAGGTCTTGTGCGGCATTTATACCAAAGAAATTTCGTTCTTGGCCCCAATATGGATACCAGCCCGTGTGTCCTGCGTCAGGTACTTTTCGCCGGCTGCAACTTGCAGTATATGAACACGCCAGCCCCAGCCTGTTCTCCCGTAAGTTGTAACTCGGAAAAAATTCTGTTCATAAGTTCCTTCTTTAAATCTCTCACCATGCTTATTTTCCTGCTAGCCTTGGCTTCAACCGCGATTTCAATTGCAGTCGGTGCTCGGATTCCTATTTCCGCCCGCCAATCGCAACGATGGAACGACGAGTTCGTCGCTGAACCTATTGATTTCAAGGCCACTCAAATCAGCGGCTGCAGGTAAATTCATCACCAAACTTTCCAATACCAAAGTTCACATAAGTACAGCTACCAAATCGCCTACCGCCAAGATCCAGCCGAGACAGGCGGTGGAAGATACGATGTCTCCTATTTCGTCCGCCACGGTTCTTCTGAGCGCCGTCTTGAAAATCTCATCACCGGCAACGGAGACCTGCATCTCTCCGATATTCAGCCTTTCCTGTCGTATGATCGCTACTTCAGGATCGTGCAATTTGATAATGCATGCTCCTCTGGTGCCTCTGGCTCACCACCGACAGCATTTCGTGTCTTCTTCTCCTTGCGACCAGGTTACACTTACAAGAATGACTGGTGGACTGATGCTATCTCTGTTACTGCTGGGCCGAATCTCGCAGTGCCGGGTGGCGTGACAGCACGCCCGGACGGAAATCGACGAACATTGGTTTCGTGGACGCCTGTGGCGGATGCGGGTGGTTATTATATCCAAGTGCGGGGCTTGGTGGATAGTGAAGTCGGGGATCAGACTTATTATACCACGGCGCTAGTGGATGGAGGCGCTACTTCGTCAATGGTAGCGAGTGGTGGTAGGGTTAATGCTGTTGCGGTGTTGGCAAGGGGGGTTGATAATCGGGTTGTCAGCGACTTCAAGAAGACGCCGACTGTCCAAGTCCAATAGAAAGCCATGAATTTGTCGAGGCTTCAGATCACTTTTCAAATGAAGACAAGGATAAGTGTAATGAGTTATTTTTGGTAATTTTTACATACAGATTGTACATAACAGCACGACTCCCACGTCCAGTTACAAGAGCCATCTGAGACAGCTGAGCGCCAACCGCAATCCCGGTGCCATTGACGCCAACCTTCTGCCCACCGTCGCCTACCGACCGTTCTGATATACATATACGCGTCTAGGTTTTAAAGGCCAAACAAGTTAATCAAACTCGCAGAGTCTGCTTGCATATTCGACCCAGAACCAAGAAAAGAAGTTGTCCCAATATAGCTCGCCATCCCGACCCAATTTGCTTCCTCTTAACAGGTAGATGCCAAAACGTTCTTCGCATAGCCGCCAGCGCCGTTTCCTGGGCAGATTGTTAGCATGCATTCCTACCAAGTTCACAGACATCTTACCTGCAGGCCCATAATTACAAACAATATATTCAATATTGTTGTAAGTTTTGCCCGTTTTCGGATCAAGAGCCGAGGCACAATGGTGCGTAGCACACCCCAGCTTATTACTATCCTTCCACACAACCTGGGTGTAGTGACCCCACTGCATAAAGCTACCCATATCGGGCGAGGCCTGGCCGTACTGTGTAAACTTTGACATTTCGTCATTGTACCAGGCTTTCATGGCATTCGGGTAGCCGTCATTGAGAGCGATGTTTTGGCCGTACTTGCCGCCGTTGAGGTCTCTGTATACTTGTTAGGGGACGTTTATGGGAGGGTGTGGGGAAGTTTGCTCACGTATTGTGTTCAAATCTGCATGTTTGGGCGAGTTGGGATGCAGCAGTTGCCAGCCTGGTGTCCCAAGTCATGCTACCAGCGCCGTGGCATTTCCGGGCCTTGGCGTGTAGATCGAGAATTGTCTTACTGTCCGAGTCAGGGGCAGCATTCGCTTGGACATCGTCGTCGTTGTTGTCATCATTGTTGTTGTTGTTGTTGTTGTTTGATGGTACAGCGGTGCTGGCCGGTGGAGCTTCACTTTTGGGCGGATTGTTGGGCCCCCCCTTTGTGATAGTCACAACCTTGGGTTGATCTACCACTTTCGTAGCTACAGGAGGACCACCTGCAGTAACAGTCTTGACCACTGTGACTACAGCTTGAGGATCAGGAACTGGTGATGCGAGAATGGGAAGAATTTGAGCGGCAAGTGCCAAACTGAGTAAGGTGTACTGCATTTTGAATAATAATAAAAGCCACAAGAAAAACAAATTAACGAATTGAAACAAGTTACAGCCGAGTATCAGCGAAAAAAATGAGTGTGAAAAGTTGGAGCTGAAAGGACTGTTACGGGTTTGAAACGGAGGGAGAATCCCCAGATTTATGATGAAGCCTCAGAAACTACTGTCAGGCAAAGGGGCTCATGAAGATGGTGCGCTAGATCCTATCATAGATATAAGAAGCTTATTTCTCTTTGGAAGGAAGCAATGCTACCCTTCGCACTCGCAGCCAAATCACTCCAAGAGACTAAACGAAAGGGATCGGAGTCTAATTTTATTGATCGCGAATAGAGACGTCCGAGAACTACTTAGCTAAGAAGTTTGATCGCACATTGTAAGAAACAAATTAAGGTACAGCGGGAGGATTGTAAAAGGATTGAGAGGATCGAGCGAAGTATATAAGTTACACAGGTACGAGCTGGGCAGTGGCGTGGATGCTTTCTGATTGGACGAGAGAACGAGGATCCCGAGCCGCGCCGCAGGGCTGGGTATGCGCCAGGTTACCATTTTGGGATTATTTTTAGCTGCTCAGCAAGCTTACCATACCGCTCTCAAGGAAGCCTATCAGAACTCCTGCCGCGCAATCAGCTACCTACCTAGGTAGTTCTTGCACCGTAGCAAACACCTTATATTAGAACCAAAAAGCTTGGGAGTTTTGAGCTAGCACGTGACAAACAGAAACACACTTAAAGACCGAGTCAGGTACCTAGGAAGGAAGCGCAAGTATAAAACTTGCAGGCTTGGGTCACTAGTAAGTAGGAACTTCAGTGAAAGTTCCTCGGCTTTTAAGGGATTTGACCGGCTGGTGACCAGTGACATCTAGCCCCTGAGTCCACAGAGTCTGACTCGCTTAATTCCGCAGCCATCCCCTAAAGGACAGCCCCGAACATCAAACTGCGTCTGGCGGTTCTCAATGATAGCAATCAAATTGAGGAGGTCGTGATTCTGACATGTGATGGTACCGAAAAGCGCAGGAATAAGAAATGTCGAAGACAGAAAGCAAGAATACAATGTAAGATTTCTTCACACCGCGTCTAGCTAACTTTCTCAAGGATTCTCGGTCAATTTCAAATTGTGAAATTGAAAACTAGTGAGCTGCATTTCTGTATAGAAAATTTCCACAGGCCTTCGTAGTATTTCTGCTTAGTGGTATGTAATAAAAGACATGTTATTCACCCGACCGTCTCCTTCGCTCCATGGCTGAGATTTTGTCGTTGGCGAGAAGATCAGTGAAGCGTTTCGCCACATAAACTTGAAGTTTCGAGTTTAGATTCGTATTATGAAAATCACTTGCTGGAATTTCTTGCATAATTTGTGCTTAGATATGGATAAACTTCCGTACACCCGTTTGACGGTGAAGTGTTAGGAATGATGGGTCTCCCTGATTTTTGACGACATGCTTGTTATAATGCTTGTTATAAATCACTGCGCTTCCCCTTCGTCACGTCAAGTTAAAGAGAATAAAGATGAGCCTGTCATCTTCTCGGTCTTTTTTCTCGATACTTGACAGTTTTCTACTTACGAATTGTGATAAATTCTCGCCAGAATTCTCGCCAGGCGGCAAGCCCAACACTCGGGTAATGTTGGTAATGTAAAATGCAAAACCACGTCCATGTGTTCTCTGAGTATGCGATTTCTTTTTCCAAATTTCACTCTTTGATATCTCCGTAGAAGAAAAGTTTCCATCAGATCTAGGTCCATACATCACGATGCCATTGAAAGATCGTTCTCTCTTCTTTGCGGCTCTCGCATTGCTCGTCCTACTATCCTCACTTCCCTTGTTCCACAAACCTCACGAGCTTCCAATGCAGATGAGTGGCTCATCATCACAAAGCGTTCTTGCCGACCGAGCCATAATCTCGATGCAGATCTCCTCTCAAGGCTCAAAGCAAAGTAAAGTTGCCGACGAAGTCAGGGAGACTACCGAGGAAATCCTAAGTCTCCTCCGCCCATTGACTATACCGCCTAATCGAACATCCACCTCCGGAAGAAGCCACGGTACTTCACCTACTGAGATTCTGCCCCCTATCGCAACACTTTCGGTAAACACATTCTCTTCGGACTCGTTCCCACGGTCTACCATGCTTGGCGAAAAGAACCAATACACCTCTTCGATCACAATCACTGCCGAATTTCGTTCCGTCTCGGCTTTGAACCCATCTGCCAATCGAAGTCGGATGCCAGGTTTGGGATTCCACCATCTCTCCTTAGTTCTTCCGTCACTAGCAAAATCACCACGCACCAAGATCAACAATTTGAAGTGGTTCATTTCACCCGATCGTCTCGCGGTCTTGCAGTCCGAGACTCGGCAGAATGCCACGGCTGAAGCGGTGCTCAAGATCAATGACTACATATCCCCGATGAAATTACAGTACCCGATGATTCGATGCCTGAGGTTCCGAGAACGCAACAATTTCAGGTCGTATGAGTATTTCGTGGATGAGCGTCATATCAAAGAGGGAATAGCCAAACAGGGTGACCAGGCAATTATGTATGCAGCAGAGTTAGACGGCGTCGATGATTATAACCATGGATATGAGATTGAAAAGGAAACAGCGGTATTTGGGCTGGAGCCTCAAAGCATTGAACTTGAGAGTAAAGTAGAGGGGGATTAGGTAATTATTGAGCGTGGGTGGATTCGAACTGCACTGGGGCTTTTTTCTTAGAAATTTATAGGACAAGATTGGTATGGAAAGCAAACTTCAGAAATTGTGGACAATGCGACTTTTAGCTTGTATTTGGAATTACCTATTAATTGAGTAGCAAGAGTAAATTTTTGAACTTTCGAAAATATGACGTCTTCCCAACTGAATTGCTGAAGTATGTAGCAGGGTAAGACGTGAGATTATTTTAAATCAAGATTGTGAAATCATCTTAGATAAAATCATCTTTCAAATCTCCTTTCATGGACAATTCCTTTTACTATAGAGTGTACAGAAGATAACGCGGGGTAAATGCGGGGTGCTAGTCGCCACGCTTATGTCATGCCGAATTACTCACCACCAAGTCGTCAAAATTTCTTCCTCTCAAGTCTCCATCCCGCAGTCTTTCACCAACGATCACGATGCGCAAACAAGACCCAGTCGACCCTCCCGAGGACGAAGAACCGCTCGTCGATACCACAGCAGCGCTCCCTCTGCGTTCCAAGCGCACCGAGCGACGGCAAAAGAAGCGCCACTTGAAAGCAGCAACGACCAGGCAGAATGCAACCTTCGTCAATCTTCCGCCAGAATTGATTTTACAGGTCCTCGGGCATGCTCTTCCCAGCGATATTTTCAGTCTACTGAGAGTCAACCGAGGGCTTCGAAACTTCATCGACGATTCTCGCTTTCTAATTGCCGACTCCATTATCTCGCGCCGCTATTCAGTCCTTTCCCAATGTTTTCCGCGGCCAGTCCTCCTTTCGAATGTCGATCAAGATGTACACGCAGCATTGCTAGATCCAGAGCGGCAGGAAAAGTTTCTGCAAATCAAGAAGAAGCCCTACCAGCACATCAAGCCTCGAGATCCGAATCTGACTTGCACATGCTTGACTTGCGTGCTGGCTTGGAATAATCTATGCGTTCTGGTCGACTTCGCACACTGGCAGAGTAATCTAGAGCAAGGAGAGCCTATACCTATGATCCCGCGGGGCAAATATCCTCAATGGAACCAGACTTTGGTCGAAAAGAACGGCCAAATCGTAGAGAAGGCATTGTACAATAAATTATGGTATGCGCGGATCTTAGAGGCACATCTCAAGTCTACGGTGGGATCGATACGGCGCCACTCAAAAAATGCTGGAAACAAAAGGAGGAGGTTCAGGATGACGCCAGAGGATGCTGCCAAGGATGATGACACCTTTTTGCAAAGAAGTGGACCTCCAACTATCGATTTTCCTTTCCACAGGGATAATTATTATATGCTTGAAGCGTATCTACCAAATCGCGGATGGAATTCCGAGGCCGGAGAGTGGAGGTATATGCCCAGCAAGCAGCATGACACAGATATTGGTTATGTCAGAGTTTGGGCGAAACGGAAGCAAGATGATGTAAAGGAAACTGCAACCAGCGCCTGATTCTGAACTCAAATTAAACAAGTGTTACGATACATGGGTTTCTTTTGGTCCAATTTGCTTTCCTGCAGCCTTGACCATGGGAAAGTAAGACAAATTCAGATTTCACAATATCTCTCATTTGCCGATCGTTGTGTGAGAAGCTCATGTCAATGTTCTCAAGAAGATGGCTCATCCCAATGAATCAATCTCTATTCTTTTCAAGGCCGGCTAAATATAGAAGCCATGGGTTTATCATACCATTGTCTGTCCACCGATCTGTTACACAAATCACGACATCAACAACCTGGAAAGAGAAGGCTGCTTTAAACCCCAAGTCTCCGATCTATTACGTGCAGATACGAGCTGTTTGAGTTAAGCCAGATCACACCAGCATTACGGCACCCAAAAAGTTGCGCTCACGCCTCCACCCACCATCAACTGAGAATCAAGTGATGAATGCCTTTGGGGTTCAACAGGTACGGGAAACCTATCAATTGAGTATATATGGGCAAATTAAAAGTGTGGACGTTCTCTGGTACAGGAATATGAACGTGGTGTGATAAGGGAATCAGCTACGATGAGCAAAATTCTGTGTCATTAACTCCCAATTATATAAACCATGTCTGGTTCAACTACTTTAATCAACTTTGCCGGCACCCGTCTGCAAGTGCATTCTCCTACTTTGAAAAGTTTCTCTTCGACCTCTTCTTGACCAACTCACAACATGGCAGGCCAAGCTCCTCTTAGCAAGCCCGGCGATGTTCCGCCTCCAGCTCAAGGCCCTGTGGGCCGACCTGGAGCAGCACCTAAAGATCTCCGTATTGGAGCAATCAATCCTCGGGCCTTGACTGAATTGATACTCGGTAGAAAGGTGGACTGGAAGGATCCATCGTCTACAAAGCTCATGACTGAAACATTGGAAACGCCCTACAACGAACTCTTTGATCTGAAGTACAACTCGCCGATTTACGCAGGCCTCAAGCTTGGGCCAAACAACACTGCTGTTCCTCTCGGACCCGATGAGCTAAAAGTGATGACAGACCAGGACCGTCTCACTCCAAACCTGGGGGCCATCAAAACAATTGGTGATCTCAAAACCATGGGTCTTGACGACGTAAACACGACTCAGGTCAATCAAGCTTTCTTGACCGGTGGCAAGTTGAATCTGGTACTCGACGCCCCTGTCAAATTGAACAAGACCATCGGCAACACATCCGTCACGCGACGAATCTTCGACATTGCTACTCCTTTTGGCACCAAGGCCACAGGCAAAGACGCAGGATACACTCCTCCCGGCTACAGCTGGCGCCAGATCGGTGAGATGCTCAGCCATGCTACGGATTACGATGACCCAATCCAAGGAAGTGTTGGAAACTGCTGGCTCATTGCAGCAATGGCGGCTGTCGCCTGGGCGGATCCATATTCCATCGTGAGCCGTGTCCGGCCCATGGACGAGAACGAGCACGATCGCATGAACGCAATCCAATTCTACAGCGTCCCGAGTAGTCACAATGCGCCTACCATGAGAGTCGAGCTCACACCCAAGACACTCGTTGACTCGTATGGCGGATGGATTCCCTACTGCCGATGCTCAGACGAAGGAGAAATCTGGCCCGAGGTCTACGAGAAGGCGTTTGCGAAATGGGCTTCGCAGGATCCGACTGATGAGCCAGACATCACGTCCACTGCTTACGGCGATCCAGGAGCAGCGCTTGCGCAGCTCAATGGCAAGACCCCCTATTGGTACTACACCTGGGACAACAGCCCTGACCAGCTCTGGGGGATTGTGAGAGAGAACTCCGTGGCGTTCAAGACTGTGAACCCGATGACTGCTTGGACTTTCGGGTCTGGGGATCAGTATAACGGTAGCAATATTGTGGCTAACCATGCATACACGATTCTTGGTTGGGCGTGGAATAATGGCAAGCAGTACATTGTGTTGAGAAATCCGTGGGGCTTCGATGAGCCGGCTGGGTTGAACACGTACCAGGGCATGTTGATCTTCTTTGATTCGAGCTTCTGGCATTATATCAATATGGTTGGAGATGATGGGGTGTTTGCTCTTGAGGCGGAGTTTTTCAAGGTGTACTTTGCTGGAATGGCTGTTTCAAAGTAGGCTGATTTGAAAAATTCATCGGGAGGGAGTCATGACTTGATCAAATTGTCAACTATTGGGAAGCAAGGATCACTCATTAGTATAGGTAATTAAGCTATTCTTTAAAGAAATGTTCTGCTGGGCAAAAGATTTTCCCACTGGGTTCTTTTTGTGATCCGACAGGTGCTAATTCGGCTACGAAAAATTGAATTGACCGTAACGCTCACAGATGGGTCCCAGAATATCAGTCTTGTACATTCTAATCAGATCCCAAGCTTAGAATTTATAGGATAGAAGGTATAACACCTGGTCTCTGCCCAACCAAATTAATCAACGGCAAAAACAGCCTCCTCTCTGCACTCCCCACCCACCCTTTCAAATCCTCCCAACACGCCCACTCCCACCCCTCACACTTATCCCTCTCTAAAACCTGCGGCTCATCTCCCTTATTCCTCCTCACACAAACCATAAAAAGCGTAACATAATGTTTCCCCTCATCAGGCATATAATCATTCGTAGCAGTCAAGAACCGCAAATCGGATACGGCCAACCCTGTCTCTTCTAACACTTCCCGAGCAGCGCATTCCTCGGGTGTTTCGCCGAATTCTAAATGCCCACCTGGGAGAGCGAAGGTCCCGGAGCCGTGGGAGTTGATGCGTTTGCCGATTAGGAAAGAAGGGTTTGTGGGGGGTTCCGAGCGTGAGGCGAGGATGAAGACGCCGACGCCTACGCGGACTTTGGGGGTGGTGTCTGTCATGGTTGACGAGGAAGAGGAAAGATGAAGTTTTTTCTGGAGTTTTAGTTGATTTTGAGCTTCAGTTGAGACTAGAGTAAGGTGTAAAAAAAAGGTACGATTTGATAGTGGGGGCGCGGGGTAGTGGGGCAAAGGATGCTGACTTGTCAAGGGACTTTGCATAGGGCTGGAACGCCTTTTTTTGTGGCGTTTATGGTGTTGTAATAAAGTTCATTGCAAATCTAGATTGCAATCTAAAATGTGCACATAAGGCGAGAGAAATATATTCATTTTCATGGGTCACGTTCTAGAAAAGAATTTTGACATGATGCAAATATTCTCAAATTGAATTTGTACACATTTCTTATAGCCTGCTCCTTCCCCCTCCCAAGAGAGTCTGGCTCTGCTTCAACATATCAACAGCCTCTCCAATCATCTCGTCCACAATTTGCTTCGCGGGCTTGATATCTTTAACGACACCAGCCACAACACCCATCAAATGGGGAATATCAACATCGACACCCTCCTCCATATCATGCTCAATTGGCACAATTCCCTTTTCAGTCAACTCCTTGATCTTCTCAGGCGTCGACTCCCATTTATCAACCCACTCATTTCTCCTGCACCTCAATGGCCGTCCACTAACCACCAGAGTTCTGACCGTATCCTCAAATTCCGCACTTACAACACTCTCCTTATGCTGCTGACTACAGCCGGCCTCTGTAGAGGCCACAAACCTCGTCCCAACCCAAACGCCAGCAGCGCCTTGCATCAGACTGCTTGCCAAACTCCTGCCATTATAGATGCCACCAGCAGCCACGACCAAAGCCGTCTGACCATTCAACATCTTCGGTCGATAATTCCTAGCCACATCAACCACACTAGGAATCAAAATCGAATTCGGGATATCTCCTGTATGTCCACCTCCCTCTCCTCCTTGCGCACACACAATATCAACACCAGCATCAAGCGCTTTCTTAGCATGCTTCGGATGTCCAACCATATTCATAACCAGTATGCCCGCTTCATGTAACCTCTTCACCACATGTGGTGGCGGAATGCCTACCGCAGAGATAAACAGCTTCGCGCCCTCCTCAATTGTAACCGTGATCAATTCGTCCAATTGTCCATGTGTATAATCGTGGTTCGTCTTTCTTGCTCCCTCTCCTACTTTCGGCAGAGCGAGATCGACGCCGAAGGAGAGGGATGGAGAGGAGAGGTTCTCTTTGAGGGTGTGGATGATCTCGCGGAGTTGCTGAGGTGTGTAGCCCAAGCCGCCGATGCAGCCTAGGCCTCCGGCGTTGGATACTGCGGCTGCGAGGGGACCGCCGGATGTGCGTGCCATACCAGCGAGGAGGATTGGGTGTTGGATACCCAGGAGGGTGGTGAGGGGAGTTGTGATGGGGCTTTGGGGTGCCATTTTGCTGTTATCTGAACTCTTGAGAAATGGGGAATGTTGGATGGGATATTCAGGAAAGCTGAATATCACAAAAAAATGATTTATGCGTGAGAAATATACTAAGCACTAGAACTCAGGCTTGCAGATGAGAAAGTTAAAAAAGAGCAGAAGCTTACATGGGCATGGTATATCTGGGGTTGGAAAATAAGGAGGAGGTTCTTCGCTTGCGGGTAGAAAAACGTGGGGAAACTGTGCCTCGGCTCGATTTCCGAGGGTCGAGCTCGGACCTTTCCGACCTCCTTTTTTTTCTTCAACATGTGAAGTCTTCAATTTACAAATGCCTTCTGCTAGTGCAGTGTAAAGATAACACTTTCTTTCATTTTACTTTCTATTGTCTTTCGTAGAATTTCTTGTTTCTAGTATCACAGGCGTGCTGGCCTTCTGTCAAGTTCAGTCCGTCAACGAGTTCAGATGCTTCCTCGACCAAATCTTTCTTTTCAAATAAAGCAGTTGATCTCGGATAGCATTCAACTTTCTGTTTCAGGATGTATACTAATACTCTGAGTCATGGTAGCTTTAAGTTGAAGCTAGAAGTGCTACCTGCAGTGACGTTGACTCGTGAAATCTGTCTAGTAGTCTACCCAGTATGCAATTCAATCGCGAGCGAGTCATTCCACATTCCACACAGAGTCAAAATTTTGCATACAAATCCTTGCGAGCTAAATACTGTTATTTCGATGTACATAATTCAGCCAATACCCATTCGATTAGGTCTTTCTTAGCAGTCCCAAGTTCCTTTGTTATACTCCCAACAATCCCCGCCGGCCAATCATCCATGTACCATTTTCTTGGAGCATGGTGACAAGGAACAATCCAATGAGCTAGCAATGCCAGCGCTACCTCATTCCTCTCCCGCAAGCATTGGAAAAACTCATCAGTCATCATTATCAGCCAATGCGGAATGAAGACCAAGTTCGACGGACGAATAGGGACGCATGTGCACCATCGTTTTGTTTCCTCTATTGCTTGAGAGAGAAAAACCATCTGTGCATTTGAGATGGATACACAGTTTGTATTGTAATGCTCTAGACGCTTCAGAGATGATTGAAGCCGGGCATCTAGCCTGATCGAACCCAAGGGGTGCGATTGAGAAGCTATCATGACATCAGTCACTCTGCCATTCTCTGCTGTCGGTCTTTCGAAAGATACAGCAAATCGAAGAGCACACCGCACCAAGGCCAGAAGATCTACAAAACTGTTGATGTCTTCAGCTTCATTTTGGATCAACCCCACCGATGTTAAGGTTGAAAGGATCAGAAAAGCAAGCGTCGAAATGGAGCTAAATATCATGGATTCACTCGAGATTGAAGAGCGAAAGAGCTCCGAGGCTTGAATGTGGTGCTGGCGTGCGATTTTGGAATATGCTGCGCGTTGGGCTGGGTTCAGTCGTGCCATATGAATGCTGGTGAAGGCGAGCATGCTATGCATGAGGAAGGGATAAGTGTGGGCTTGCCCTGGAATAACGGTGCGCCAAACATGTTCAATTTCCGGGCCAGTCACTGGACCCACGGTCGCGGATGTTATAGTAGTCCAGTGCTGGATGAGTTGGCCAAAGTAGGGCACAGATCCATCAATTGGACTTGATTGCGGCACGGATATCAAGGACTGATACTCGCATCGGATATTCCATCTCTCGCAATTCCGACAACGCGGCGCTCGTCCATCACACTACGTATGGTCCATCAGTCAGAGCCAAGCTACAACTACACTCGCTGCTCCTACCTTGATACGTCTTTTCTTGCATTGTCCACAGCCGTTGCGGGACTTCGTATGGATCCTACGCGAGCCCATACTATCAAATTCGCTCTAAATCTCGCACTTTTGCACTTCTACGGAGCAGGACCGAAAGTTATGATGGGAAGAGAAGATATCGCTCAGATATCGCCTCTGAAAACAGTCCAATATCATGCGCCACACACCCTCATGCACCTTCGTACACTAAACCCTTCGCATATTAGTGCGATATGCCCCAGAGACTTTCCGGAGTCTTCCCCAGAATTTCCCTGCGGGCATTCAAAATTTGCGAGATCTATCATGGAAAATCGAATTTTAATGGTGCCTTATACCTGGTTAGTCGTGTTGACTGCTTGCCTGCTCAAAGCAGGAAAGTGTACGGTTAGCTTTGCAGCAAAGTACCCAGCCATCTGATCTCCTTTCCGCCAAGAGCGTCAATGCAGCATTGGATACGAGTTGTAAGCCTCTGCCAAAAGCGCGAGGTATAAATACAGAGATTCAGCCAACGACATGGCGTTGGTACTCAGCACTATTTGGCTGACTTCATTGCGACCTCTCGGGACAGCTCACTCAGCATGTCACTTCATCGCATAATTTTGTCTTTCGCAATCACCGCCGCTCTCCTATCTTCTGTAGCTGATACTTGCCTGCGCGATCATCACTTTGTCCCGTCTGAAATTGGAGTTCGCCGCCGCAATATCAATGACACAGTCCCAGTCCGCACCGCCTTGACAAACGTGAGTATCTGGGATGGATACCAAATCTTGCCGCCAAGTACGGTCATGCTCGACAATGGTCTCATTGTACCCGATGCCTTATGTCCTGATGTTGTGATAGATGGACAGGGAGGAGTCCTCCTGCCGGGATTCATCGACAGCCATGCCCACCCCGAAAGTATTAGCGCACTCGAAGATCTCTCAAGTTATGGCGTTTCCACTGTCCTTGGGATGGCCCGCGCCTCATACGAGATATGTAATGGCCTCCGCAACCACGCGGGTTTGACCCAGTATTTCTCTTCGGGCATAGCAGCCCATGCCGCCGGGGGTCTCTCTCCTGGCCCGGCGTCCTTTACAAACGGTACTTCACAGGCAGAGGCATTTGTCGATTATGTCTTTGGAAATGGATCCGACTATCTAAAAATCGTAAACGCAATAGGAGGACCTGATCAAGCAACTCAAGATGCAATGGTTGCAGCTGCACACGCGAAAAGCAAATCTACTATGACCCACGCTACGCAGCTCTCCTTCTTTGAGTCAGCCATTCTTTCCAAAACCGACGTTATTCAACACGCGCCGGCAGATTTCAACCTTTCAAGAAGCATGATTGACCTGATGGTCCAGCAGAAGCAATCCGTCACACCCACAATGGAAATCGCTAGGATAGTCGAGACGATAGCCCAGGTTGATCCTTCCATCTTGGCATTCCTTGGTGAAAGCCCAACATCTTCCTATTTTACGTGGCGTGCGAACGTCAGGGCGGTGCATGGTGCTGGCATTCCTATACTAGCCGGTACCGATGCAGCTCCACAGATCCCGTTACCATTCAGTCCTTTCGGCTGGACTTTTCATCAGGAGTTGGCGAATCTTGTGGATGCTGGACTCAGTACTACTGAAGCCTTGAGATCGGCTACAATTATTCCGGCCACGCTTCACAAGTTACATGGGCGCGGGAAGATCGCGGTTGGAATGCGTGGAGACCTGATCCTCCTATCCCCTGGCACCGATCCGGTGAAAAGTATTTCAGCGACTAAGGAGATTTCGAGGGTTTGGATTGGTGGTTTGGAGTATTCTGATGTTGCAACTCAACCGTTTCCGAGCTTTCCCTAACGTGACTGTCTTGTCTTTGAAGCGCCTATGGAAGCGCGGTTTTCATGCAGTTAATTGAGCTGATGAAGCGAGGTATACGATCTTGCTTTAGCACGAGGGGGAGCTACGGTCCGTAATGTCCAGGCAGTATTTCCGAATCATATTTTCAAATTTGCAGTATATTCTAAAACATGTGAAACCTGGACACGCTAATTTACACAATCCTAAAGTCACACATAGTACCCATGGACTTGACGCTTTCAAACCTGGGTTAGCTGTGACTTCCTCAACGACAAGACGAGAATATATCAAAATTGATCGTAACTGAATCAAGTCTACGCATGATCTACAAAACCCCAATGTACTCCAGATATCGCCAGCCTCGCTGGGTGTAGGCCGCCGAGGCAATCGCCCCAATCGGGAAGTTTTGCTCCGCCTCACTCAGCCTTGCAATATTTACATGCAGACGAAAATTTATTCAACCTGCAACCCTATAAACCATTCTCGTACTCTTCGAATGAACCCAAGCACATAATGGAACCTCAACTTTCTGACGAGTTCCCCGCTCTATCGCTCTCTGGCCAAGACAGCCAGCTCCCCACGAGCGAGGCTGAGCGCCCCCGACCTAACCTCAAATACCTGCCCCTCGGCGACTTTGAAATTCGCATCTTGAGCATCTTACCAGGCTCAGAATCCGATGAAATCCAATGCCATTTCACACACGTCGAATGCGATTCAAGCTATCGTTGCCCACGCCCGTATCGCGCGCTTTCCTATTGCTGGGGCGATGCTCCTGCACAACACAGCACACTTCGATTCGTTGTTCTTGGAAGCACATTTCCATTATTCCTATGAGAATTCTAGAAAGATCAGAAGGATCAGGGAAGAGTGGAGTCGCTGCTTCAGAGTGAACCCTCTGACCAGAGCTGCCACACGGCCACAACTTCTCAGACACCAATTCTGAAGATTACTAAGCCGGCCACTGCACATTTGACTTGAATCCCGCGCGGGTATGAAGTTTTCAGGGCATTCCTCGGTAAACCGTAGCGGACCCCCAGAATTTTGCGTCAAAGGGCTCTGAATGTTCAAGGGAGTGCGCCAGCCGAAGACAAATTATCCCATGGACGGTCATCCTTCTTGCCAGAACTTCGTTCGAAGACCAGCGTGATCCAAAAATATCCCAAAAGTTCACACAGCCAGATGAAATCTCTCCAAATTTCAGAAACAATGTCTTCGAGTCGAGTCGTGCGACGGTGAAAGTCGAGGTTTCCTGGATCGCGTGGGGGGATCGAGGAAGGTGGTCTTGTGTGCTTTTTCCCCGCTGCACGTCACCACCACTCCGAAAGTGGTGCCTTTCCTTTTCGTGAAGAAATTATCTTATCCATCGGCAATTATTTCTTATCGTTGGCCTCTCATTGCTTTCTATTGTCCACACGAAGGCGTCTAAACCTAAAATGGAACAATTTCAGCCTCACGGGTTCTCCCCCTGCGTCCCGTCGTCCTTCTCATCTGAACTTCTTCGCACTTCAACATCCAGGACGTCGAATTAAAACATGACTCCAGTTGAGAAGTATTCGATATGATGCCAAAGTTTAAGCCGCCAGACCGTTTACGACGCGCTAGTTCACCTCCACCTCGACCTGGGTGCATCCTGAACAGTAGATAATCTCGACTACCCCCCCCCCCCCCCCTTTTTTTTCTTTTAATTCCCCCCC
>Ga0247778_1000409_pt1 | contig 59078 bp, 62 predicted proteins | sample UWRJL049202B5_FD_179939 | JGI IMG/M metagenome (GOLD analysis project Ga0247778, IMG submission 179939) | Plant litter microbial communities from Arlington Agricultural Research Station in Wisconsin, United States - UWRJ-L049-202B-5 | ecosystem: Environmental > Terrestrial > Plant litter >... | reverse complement strand
TATTAATAAATAATATTTATAATATATAATAAATTATTTAATTAAATTAATTTTAATTTAAAATTAAAAATTATATATTTAAATAAAAAATAATTTTAAAATAAATATTTATTTATTATTTTATTTATTTTATTTATTTTATTTATTTTATTTATTTCAGATGTGTGGCTTGTATGTGTGGCTTGTATGTGTGGCTTAGATGTGTGGCTCGTGTGTGGCTCGTGTGTGTGGTTCGTATGTGTGGCTTGTATGTGTGGCTTGTATGTGTGGCTTAGATGTGTGGCTCGTGTGTGGCTCGTGTGTGTGGTTCGTATGTGTGGCTCGTGTGTGACTTGTGCAACTGATCATAATCCAATCAAAATGCGAGGATTAAAGTGCTTACGCCAAGAGGTGAGCCAAGATTTTAGCGTTTTTAGCGTCTTAATCCCTGCTTCAGATGGTTCTCTCTCTCCTGGCTTCTCCTCAAAAAGACCATTATCCAACAAGTTGTATTAATGGCATACTGCACCTCTTCGAATGCGAGTATCTTCGGAACAAGAAATGTTTGTGGTAATCAAATGATTTCTGTAGCTCACATGGAAAATATATAATACGACGACTCAGGCTTCCTCGTCTACAAACCCAGCAGAATTGCGTGCCGGGGTTTCTAGAACAATCCCCAGACCTTCCGAAATGTAGCAAATTCAACGAAAGTGGTAACCACCCATAAAATCAAACGTATCACCAGAAACCTCAAGCTTTCCTGCGTGCGTTAATTCCCTCAACAAGAGCGTCACACCCTGCTTTTCACTCTCAGCCTTCCACTTCTCCCATACCTCATCTTCATCCCCATCAAAGACTAGTTCCAAAATCCTCAACCTCGTTGCTTCCTTGCGTAAAGTGCTCATCATTTCCACCCAAGCGCATCGCTCCAAATCACTCACACTATTAAACCAAAGATGCCTGACATCAACTCTCAATGCTCTCAAGCCACGGAAACCACCTAAAGCTTTCCAGGGCACAGTATGCTGCTTGAAGCGGACTGCTCTAGTATCTATACTCAAAGCCTCAATCGCATCTCGGCGACGCGGACTCAGCGCGTTGCAGAATTTCGCAACATCATCTCCTTCTGCGACTGGGAAGTGGAAATGCGGTTCTGTGTAGAGCAACTCGATCGCTTCCCTGTATCTGCGCCTCATGAATCCTGTTATGTGCAAATATAAAGCTATCGAATGAGAAAAACTTACATGGCTCTACACGAGCACAATAATGCGACCCACCCCTCTTCCCTTGTAGCCGGGATTTTGTCCCGGTCGAATTCGCCCGCCCAGTCGCGGCGACGGTAGGCGTTGTTGAAATTCCAGCAGGGATTGGACCAGTGGCATGGTATTCCGTTCTTGTCTTCTTTGCGGCATTTCCAGGAGAGGATTTTGAGGGGGTTCAGTTTGAATGAGATGTGTATCACGCCGCGGAAGCCTTGCGTGTAGATGTTTGTGCGGATTTCGGAGGGGAGGGTGGAGAACAGGGGGGACTGGAGCTGAGAGTGCTCCATGAGTATGTGGGTGCAGTTTTAGCGCTGGTAGGGAGTCTGTTAGGTTTGTAGTTTGAAGTTGGAGAACGAAATAAATATGAAGTAGATTTTGCAGTGCGGGGCGGCGAAGCAGGGAGGGGGTGGGCCGCAGCCGCCTGAGAGAACCCTGCAGATGCAGCACACGTGATTGATAAAATTATACTATCACCTAAAAAATAGGGCTGTGATGAATAAGGTGTGGGGAGCTGTAATTGGTCATCTAGATTGGAGATACCTTTGGGCATCTATACCTTCACGAACTCGAGTCTTCGCTCTGAGTTTGCTTGGCAATGAGCACGCCTAGTCCGACTGTCGGCCTGTTAATGCATGTAGCAGATGTATTTGATCCATTTTATAACTGGTTCTGGGGGCCTGTTAGTGTTTACATGTACTGGTTATGAAGGGGAGGGGAACCCTAACCGAATTCCATCATCATGGCTCTCATCCGGCATGCCATGATGTCGACCTGCCAATTGAAAAGCAGGGACCTTTCTCGAAGGAAAACAGTCGTTCCTCAAGCTTCGCCACGATACAGCACTGAAGAGTGGCACCTCTAAGGACCCTCAACATTGAAATGCAACGCCTGTTTTCTCGACAGTATTTCCCCCAGCACTTGAGAATCCGGTCCCCTCGCTCTTGATTTCTACCAGTCCAGGCTCGATCTTTTCCTTTTCCTTTAATTTGCTTTTCCCAGATGCTGGTTTGGGAGTAAGATTGGCCTCGCATACATAACACAGTACAATATTCTGCTCAACGTCCAGGCTATGAGCATCGTGAACGCCGGTCGGTGTCATGAATTTTCCAACACAGCTTTTGCAGAGCACATGCCCACAAGGCTTAGCAAGCATGGCTTTGGACGTATTGCTCAACGCTTTCTTGCAGGATGGACAAATTCGCTGGGGCTTCCCCGTAGTAGCATCTTTTTCTTCGGTGAAGACGACTGTGACCAACGTATGCAGCCCGTAGTGGTGAGGCTTATCAGCTTGTGATGCGGGGCACACTGGCGACTTCTTGGCTTTCTTCACAATTGTGTGCAACTCTGTATTCGTGTTCGATGTGGGCGTTATTGAGGGTACCCAAAATGATGGAAGAGTTGTCTTGGAAGCCTAGTGCGTGTCAGAAGCCCGATGGCAAACGGAATTATGTCGTAACCATACCTTTTCATCGTCAATAGCCTTCCTTGCCTTGTTCCTCTCCTCGCGAGCAATACGTAGTAGTTCATCTTCGTCAAGCTCAAACTTTCTTTTCTCTCCCCTCTTTCCATCTACCGCTTCCTCTTCCACCAAGATCTTTCCATCCTCCCTCCCAACAATCTTCTTACCAGAAGAAGCGCCACCTAGTTTGGCCTCCAGGCCCATTTGAATCTTCTCAAACTCCTGTACGGCTCTCACCTTTGCCTCTTCCTCCCCACGATTTCTCTCTTCTTCAGCTTCCCGATCTTCATTTTCTTTCGTCTTCTCAAGTCGCTTGATTTCCTTCTTTTGGGCTAAGATGTTGCTTAAAGCACATTCTCTGCAAAAGATATCTCCATGCGTACATGATACTGGGTCTCGAGCAGGGAGGAGGCAAAGACGGCAAGAAGCGAAGGGTAGGAATGAATCTCGGGATAGCCGCGCGCTCGTGGAGTTCCATGCTGATGCTGCGAGGGACCGCTCATGATTTGTGAACACGGCACGTGAGGTATTTCGTTTGCCTGGAATAGTTTTAGACCTCTGGTAGGGAAGGATTTGAATATTTCTTACTATGTGACATGTTGAGAACTAAATGGTCATATAATATTGGTAGCGGAGGCGCGACTGTTCTATGATCTGTTAGCTGGAGGCGTATCTTATGATTGACGAGGTGTTCGGCATAGAGCATTGAATATGATCTCGTAGTGAAAATATTGCATGTAGCTTCTTTTTCAGGGGTTTATGAACTCTCCGGAAAGTAGATAGGAAGCCTAGGGTATGTGACTAGAAGCAATATCATTCATTGGAGGCGCAATCTTCGAATTTTGAGCCACTGAAGGAAGTAAAGTTTGCCATAGCTGTTGATACATACCTTCAAAATGTTGCTAGACTGATACAAGACGCTTGCTGGACCAATTGAGAGATAAAAGATGGATTGCTGGGTATCTCGATTATCAGGTATGAGATTGGAAATGTCGAGGTCGAGGTTGGGGAATTTTGAAATATCACGGAACGGAGCAATTATTGCCCGCGCCTCATCTGTCGTGAAAGCAGATCCCTGCCTGCCAAAATGAACGGCCCAGCGTTTTTGGCGTAGTACGTCACTACCTATTTCTTGTACTATTTCTTTTCGCGTCTCTCACTCCACCACGCTCGTTGCTTGCATGGCTTCTCGGTCCCGCCTTCTTTGCTTGGAGTTTGATGTACAATAACGCGCAAAAGGCGCCATGTCAACTCCCCAGCCTCCCCCCTCGAGTCCTTCTCTCAGCTTACCATGGCGGTTCAGCTCTTCTCTGATTATGGGCCTCACAGGCTCAATATCCAGAGGTTTTCTTTACGGTTTGAATAGAACGGAGGTCGTTGGATTGGATAGATTTTTGGAGACACTTGATCGCAGAAGGGATGTTGAGGGGAGGGAACGGGGTTTAATAACAGGTACAGTCTCTTCTGGGAAGCTACCAATTAGGAAGTATGCTGACCGCATTGCTTTGAATAGTTTCGAACCATGTCAGTGTGTATGTGATCTGCGAAGTCTCGAAATTTCTGGTTGAATAGAAGCTCATACGATGTGTTTTCAGCATTGATGATCCATTAATATGGGGTGTCCTTCCTTTCAAATACGCCTTCAATCCCTCAAATCACAGATGGAGTCTAGGAAGTTATGACATTTGTTTCCAAAGCAAGTATGCTACCTACTACCATCCAAAAGTTCTTCGCCCTGATCTAATGATGTCTGCAGGTTCCTCTGCTCCTTTTTCTCGTATGGCCAAGTCCTCCCAACACACCGCGGCGATTACTCCCCAATTCACGGAGGCCTCTTCCAACCCACCATGACCCAAGCAATCCGACTCCTATCCTCCCAACCCTTCATGAAAACCTTGACCACCGAGACATCTCCTACAATCAGCGACCCCTTCAGTGGTGGTTCGTTGACCTATTCCACAACCGGCACAGACAACTTTCCAGCTCCCTCTGCCTACCCCTCTCGCAGACATTCCTGGGTCCACATTTTTCCCGAAGGACGAGTGCATCAACACCCCACCAAATCCCTCCGCTACTTCAAGTGGGGTGTTTCACGTCTTATTCTCGAATCCGAACCCCTTCCGGAGATAATACCCATTTTCATCGACGGAAACCAAGAAATAATGCACGAATCTCGCGAATGGCCACGATTCGTCCCCCGCGCAGGCAAAGACGTGAAGATTGCATTTGGCGAAAAAGTCGACGGGGAAAAAGTGTTCGGAGAATTAAGGCAACGGTGGAAGAGGCTCGTGAAAATGCAAAAAGAGGCACTGTTAAAAAAGGGCGAGTCAGCAGGTTTGGAAATGGGCGAATTGACCGATGGGCTGAAATACGGGAGCGAGGCGGTCGCGCTACGGAAAGAAGTCACGATGCGGATCAGGCAGGAAGTCTTGAAGGTCAGAAGAGATTTAGGATACCCCGACGAAGACCCCAAGTCTGGCCTGGTGGAAACGTGGATAGAAGAAGGCGGGAAAAAGACCGGAAAGATGCCAGACGGAAGTTACGTTGGCGAGACCTGAAGCAGATGTTGTACTTGTACAATATAATCCAAATCCGACAGCGGGCCAGAGCAATTGTACGATTAAGGGCGCATCTAGACACGGAAGGTAGCCGAGAAGATTCAAATGCAATTCCGGTTCAAATTAGGACCAGGCATCTAGAAGAAGTTCTCTTCAAATTGCCAAGATTTCGGCGTGGCCGTTTGTTCAAATAGCCAGTCGCTTCATCTCATTTCGAAGAAAACACGTGTGTGCATATACCCCCAGCTTCACTTTCACGGGGTCCCCATATTATTCGACCCCATTCCAGGCTTCGGCGCGATCGGCAGAGGGGAAATACTCTCCTGATATCATATTCGCCTCCCTGCTGCACCCCTAGATTTGATCTGCGGGTCAAAGACCGTTGGGGAATTTGTTATTAATATTCCCCAGATTACGCAGCGTCGCTCATCGCCGAAGATCAGGCCCCTATGCCTATAGCCTGTTGCGCCGAGAATAGATTTCTGCCTGGAGTTTCATATTTCGAGATAAAGTTGGTTGCCTAGATTTTCGAGTTGTTTGTTAGTGTTGTTTTGGTGCGGCTTGGGAATATATGAGGCGCTCTTAGCCTGTAGGGGGGTTGATTTAAGCATAAAGTTTCCTCGTGATTTATCCATAGAGATCTATACGAGACTATCTCCTGACCCGCCGTACTATCTTTGACTATTGCTATGGTATATAATAATAGTTTGAATCGCCTTGAAGAATTGGAATTGTTTTATCTTCAAAGCATTGAGAACATTCATAGGTATCTTAGCAAGACTTTCAAGCTGATACTTAAATTTGCAATACTCTTCACGAATACTCTTTCTTCACTGCAATACGCAAAGGTCTTTGAATAATAGCAAAGATGCTATACTCACACACCAACCTCGCATTCGCCGCTCTCTCCATTCTCTCCGTCCAAGCCGCACCCATAGCCCAAGACAACACCATCACCATCAGCTCCGTCTCGCACTGGGGAACCGGGTGTCCACAAGACACCAGTGATTTCTCCGTCCGCGCCGATGGAAACAGGTATTTATTTCCCCTCCCCTCCCCTCCCCTCTTTCCCTTTCATTTCAATTGCTAACCCCGGGTCAGTATCGTAGCGCATTTCGGCACCTTTGACGTCTCGCCATCACCGCAAGATCAGAAGACGGAATTTTGCGGTGTAGGTGTTACGATTAACTCGCCCAGCGGTAGGCAGTTTAGTGCCGCGGCTACGAGTTATCATGATGATGTTAATGTGGCGGATGGGGCGACGGGGAGTCATATTATGACTTACACTTTCCCTGGCAGTATGTCCCCTCTTTCCTTCCTCTTCCCCTCCTGGAAATGAGAAACAAATGAAAATTGAACATCTATTGACGAAATCAACAGCTACAGCATTAGCCGAAACTCGCCACGACTTTGTCGGACCCGTAAGGGGCGGCTTTGATATCTGTGATCGCGTCCCGGATAATCAGCGCGTGTGGTCGCCGTGCGGGCAGAGCCTTGAATTGATGATTACGAATCGCGGGAGTGTTACGGGGAAGGGGAGTGCGACGAGTTATTTTAATTCGGGGATTGCGAGGACGGATATTGAGTGGAGGTCTTGCTAGATTTTGGAAAATGAGAAAGGACGATTGTAAATATTCTTTTTGGAGTTTTGGGGTAGCTGTATGTAAGAAATGAGAAAATTTTCAAGCTCAATTTCGGGAGTTCAGTTGGTGATTGAGGTGATTGAGGTGATTGAGGTGACTGTGATTGATATTCTACGATTTTGCCACTCTATCTTTCCTGGTCTATGCACCTTCTAATGGGATTCTCTAGGATCTGATTTCGTAGCTGCTTTTCCAAGATGATTTGGCGGTGCAGATTCCCAGAGCAGTTCGCCTTCGGAACATCGAATCCGAACTCAAGCTGTGAGGCGTGAGGTTTGTATATGTACAGTATCGTTCTTCCCCGGCTCGATCTTCAACTCTTTCTCCGCCGGTCGACAGCCTTGATCACTTCCTCCAGCCACCAAACATGTATTCTTGGATCTCCAGTCAGTTCTGGATGAAAACTCGTGCCAAAGACATTGGCCTGTCGAACAGCAATAATATCCCCAGCTTCCTTATCCAACTTCTCCTTCGTCTCGTCATCCTTCACCGCCGCAGTACGGCCCGGCAGCACTCCCATAATCTCGACATCGGCTAATTTGATGTCTTTCGCCACAGTCTCGTCAATGGCCCGTGATGGAGCTATGACTGTTTCATCAAGCTTCGCTTCGTCCTGCTGGATTCCTGGAACGCGGGGGAGCAACTTCTCCACTATGGGTGCTCTGATGAAGATGGCTCTGAATGGTTTCTGACTCGTGTTGAAGTCTTCTCCATCTGCTTGCTTCAAGAATGGTAAGTCCAGGTTGGCTTGGAAACTCTCGACTTGTCGGCCAAAATGATTGCGGTTGACTCGGACATCGAGACCCCCAATAAGTTCTTGACCGCCTTTCTTGGTCTGGTTTGCAGCTTCAGCAAGCAATATCAAACCTGCACAAGTTCCCCAGGTTGGCTTTCTGGTAACTCTGATGAGACGTTAGCACCAAGTCAATCTCGGACTAGCATGACTCACTTGACAAAGTCTCTTAAAGGTTCGAGCATGTTGGATCTCTGAGCTACCAGAGATATAGCTGTACTCTCCCCTCCTGGAATGATTAGAGCATCGCATGATGTGAGTTCCTGTTCGGTCCGGACCTCCTTGAAGATCCATTTCCCCTGAGCAATATCTTTAGAGGCGAGAATTTGGCCAGCTTCCCTCAATAATTGGATATGCTCATTGAACGCCCCTTGCAGCGCCAAAACACCAACAGTGACGTCCATAATAACTCCTGGGTCACTTGAGCCCATATCTGGTGATTCGAATAAAGGGAAATCCGGTTTTTTGGGGATCACCACACCTCTCACTAAAACATAAATAAATTTTGTCTGATGACTGCAGACTAGAAGATGCCTGCAAGTCACCGGAACAACTCTACACCCAGCTAAAATTTAGTGCATCGGCAATTTGAAAGCCCCCAATGCCCAGTGGCTCCCGGCCAAAGCCACAAACCGCGGCGAAAGCGGACAAACCTCCTCAACATAATTTCGTAACCCATCGTCCGACCTTTTTTTCCCTTCTTTCTATGTCCGCCCTCGTCCCTCCTCGAGAGGGTCTCTACCACCATATATACACCGCGTAGAATAATCTTTTTCTTCTCGTCGGCATCTTCCCGACATGTCCAGCCTCATCTACTACTTCGAGTTCCTCGCAGCCGCCTACGTAGCATTGACCCTCACCCTCTACATGCTCTCCATCCGAATCCCCGCCGCCGGCTTCTTCGCCCGCCTCCTCGTCTCCTATGTCGCCCTCATAGTATGCGCCTGCTATGGCGTCTTCGTCTCGATCTTCCTGCGTGTGTTTGGCTACGGACGGAGTTCACAATGGGCCACAGCGAGAGCTTTCAAGTATGTCATGTGGTGCACAACCGGTGTGACCTTCAAGATCGAAGACCCGAACGACTACCTGAACACCACGCGGCCTGCGGTCTTCATTGGAAACCACCAGACGGAGCTAGATGTCTTGATGCTGGGCTGCATATTCCCGAAATGGTGCTCGGTCACTGCGAAGAGCTCGCTGAAGAAGGTGCCGTTTTTGGGGTGGTTCATGGCGCTTTCGGGAACCGTCTTCATTGATAGGAAGAATTCTTCGAGTGCGAGACATGCGATGGCTGGGGCGTCGGACGAGATGAAGAGGGATAGGCAGAGTGTTTATATGTTTCCTGAAGGCACAAGGAGTTATGCGAAGGAGCCGATGTTGCTACCTTTTAAGAAGGGAGCTTTCCATTTGGCAGTTCAGGCCGGCGTGCCAATTGTCCCAGTTGTTGCGGCGAACTATTCGAACATTCTCTATGTGCAAGGTCGAAAGTTTATTGCTGGAGAGATTCCCGTCAAGGGTATGATTTCCTTTTTGTTTATTTTTCATTTTTTATTTTATTGAAATTATACATTTTACTAACTTCAAGCAGTATTGAAGCCCATCGAGACGAAAAACCTGCGCCCGGAAGATGTGGATGATCTGGCTAGGGATACACGAGATCTAATGCTTAGGGAGATGGTAAAATTGACGTCGAAGACACGGGGTTACGAAGTGCCAATGCCAGTACAAAATCCGGCAGATGGAGCAGTGAAAGCCAGTGGCACAGACGTCAAGAAATCATAGATTTCGCAACGTACCAAATAAATGGATTGGAGGCTGGTCTAGGAAGCAGGTGACGAAGATCATGACTTTTACGCTCTGCATGACTGGAGTATGGGCATGCTTTATACCCTCATAGACTTTCAATCTGGCAGCAATGCAGTTTGCTCGCTGATCTGGGTTTCCAGCAGATATTCAGGACTTCTCGAACATAATACGCCACGCAAATGCGCGAAAATAATTTCAAAAATCGGGGTTGCGGCTTCCATATTTTTCACATGAAACTCAGTGACGATGTTCTTTCCTCCTTTCCAAGGCTCGTCTACAGGGAGCCGCATGAATGAGTTAAAATCCGACTGGCTCGTTCCTATAAGCCAAGCCATGAAATCCCATAATGGCGATTTCTTCTTTTTCTCTTGAATGTTGAGTATGGTAGTCCCATTGTTTCTTCCAGACAAATCATGAAATATTCGTTTCATTAATGTCGTACCTTGCCTTCCTATTCCGGCAAATCTTGCACCGCACACTTCCATTCTCAATACTACCCAATGGGTTCCCATGAAATCAAAGCCCTTTATCTTAAGATTCCTTTGTGATGGCCATTTGACCTCTTGACGATTTTGCGCCTATAAACTCTCTGCAAACCAACTCTGCGAAAGCATCTTTCGTGTCTTTACATTTTCTCTCCTTCTCATATCTTGAATCATCACTGGCCTCTCAAACCATGTTCAACCAGGCGCTCGGCAGTCCACCTAAACAGTCTATTGATGGGCACGTATACGAATATCCGGTGGAGAATCCCTCCGTTTTCCGAGTTTCACGTCTTGTCCGGTACACTGATGGTGCAGGTCAAATTTTAGACTAAGATCCTGTAACTCACCAATTTCTCGAACCCAATGCGCACCGGCATATCTTCAACATCGATGATCCAAACTTCAACGTAGCATATAGCGATATTCTACTCCATATGGACCCTCTGACTGGGCTTGACCTTCAATGGATGAAGAATTACCAAGGGCAAATAGGCCTCGTTCCATCACGTATGCTCCAATATATTTCGCTTCCTTTTGGCACGAGAACCCTCTTGCTGCTCAAGGAGGGTGTTAAGCTCGATATAGCTTTCACGAAGAGAGAACTCTTTAATCAAAATGGTCATGAACACTTTGACGATATGACGCCTGTTCTTGTCATGAAACAGTACATAAATGAAGATGGCCAAACAGCCGGCACGAATCATGTCGTCGACGTCGATCTCAACAGAGCTAGAGGCGTTGAGGATTCAGTTTTGGAAAGACCTTTCGCAAGATCATGGGATGTCTTGATAAACCCGGAACGACTCGCCGACACATTCGAGCACAATTTAAGGTATAACGGTTATTCAGATGCAAACTATAATACGCGTCGTCTATGGTATAATGCTGTAAGTTTATCCTCGCTCGCTAATGTGCCCAGTCGGGAGACAAGCTAATTGTTCGGATAGAATCCGGTCTCACCTGGAGAAAAGGCAGCAGAAGATGCTGAAACTAGACCTGCGATTAAGTTGAACGTTCGAAAACTTCCCAGGGGTCTTCGTCCGGGGAAGAAGCCACTCCCCTCACCGTATGACTGGAAACAATGAGTATCATGTTGAAGATTGTCCTTTAACAAAACGTTATATGTATCTTTTCTATTATTTGATGTGTTGAAATTTGAGTCTGTATTGAGCAGATAGTATTCAGAGGAGAGAGAAGTGGCCCTAGACACGGCAGGAAGATAATGGCTTCTAATCAGATGGCACCGAAAAGAGCAACCACTCACCTTACCCGCGAGCAGACAGAAGCCTCTTCGTTTCTCTAAATCCAGCGAGATGTATAATAACTATTAATTTGTAGCTTTCGAACATAACATATGAAATTGCGCATTGATCAGAGTACATTGGCACCTCAGTGAAGGACGTCGCCGTACTCTTAGTTTAACAAGCAATGACATACCTTGCAAAGGTGGGATTATTTATCCAAGAAAAGCAAAGAATAAGCCTGCCGACCAAGATCGCACTATGCCAAGTAGCTATAGTAACCCTGACACCTTGCACTTTCTGAGCGAATCAATGGAAACCCTTTTGGGTATATCTCAACATAATCTGTCAAAAGGCCCCACTCTACGAAATCCTTCAACTGAGACCGATCGCTTTCATTTTGACCAGATGCGCGAGAATCCAGAGCAGCAAATGGTGATCACTTCATCACGACGTGAAACTATTATCTAAACTTTGCATTGATTTTCAGTAGGCTTTTCCTGTTCCAACGTCTATTTTTGTTCCTGTCAGGAGACTTTAAGAAAGCAACTATTGAACTTTCCTTCAACTTTAAGCTTATTTCGTCTACACAGTCCACCCAGAGTCAATTGGAGGAAACCAGGTAGAGCTTTCGATAGTGCTCGGAATTGAGCCGGACTTTAGCACTAAAGTCACCGGAGTACCATTGACGGCATTGAAATTAAGCTTTCTGTGAAGTTTAATACTAGTGAAGCCGGGGGGGGGGTTCCACTTTGTATATCTAACCGCCAAGTACCGCGACTAGAAGAGGAACTATGTGGTGGTTTTAGTTCCGATATGTCGTTTGAGAGGTACCAAGGCCCATGCGAGGAAAGAACCTCGTGTCTAACATGAATCGTGTCATGTTTTGCTGTCAACAATTTGTCCCGTGTTCATTGTTGCACTTGGCCAAGGCTTGTTCAAGATTTTGTATTCCTCATTTGTGAGAATTTGTTGACGGTCAGTGTGCTTTCAGGTTCAATACCCAGGGGAAGATTTAGCTCCATGTCTAAAACATGACCTGACACTGGAATCCGGGAGTGAAAACGAATGGGAGATCCGAAGATCAGCACTGACCAATCTCCCAGACGCGAATCAACAAGGATCCAAGTTTCATGGTGCGAAAACTTAACTTTATTATCCTACTGCCATGAAATTGATCCTCTGATATTTAAAGTTCTGGTGGATTTTAAGTTTGTTAGGATGGCATGGCAAACGTAAGCATACGAACGAAGATCTCTGAGACATCGGAATACTGGCATCCTCCATGAATACTCGGACCCTTGGAGCCTGACCCAGTGCCGAAACCTTAAAGATGCTGTATAAAAATCATATGCAGCCCAGCTGTAGTTGCAGTGGCATTCACACCAGTTTCTTAGCAGGAACATCCGCAGGTGCGTCCTGAAATCGATGCGACCCGCTTGTATATCTCACTCTGTTGGCACAGATCCCGAGAATAGGATCTGACGATGTCTTCCCGCGCACCGTCACGTCGTGATACTACGGACTTCTCTGGAGATGTCTTCCTCATCGCTTCTGATGGGACTGTGCTCAACCTGCCGGTACCGAGCAACTCACCACGCGATCCCCTGAACTGGAGCGTGGCGAAACGAGCTCGAGCCGGACTTACAGTTGTGTTCTTTTCAGTTATAGGACTTGTGCTGGTACAAGGTCCAAGTTTGATGTTTAAGGAATTAGCTAATGAATTTGGTATGAGGGTATGAGACTCTCAGTATTGCCATTGGAATTGGGTTTAATTAATTGTTACTTCCTCTTAGGATACAAAGCCTTTCAACGTAACTGTGCTACTCTCCGCACCGACCTTATTTATGGGTATTGGGTCATTCATTTGGGTACCGCTTTCACTGGCCATTGGACGACGGCCGGTATTCCTGTTCAATATCGCGCTATTATTGCTGGCGACAATCTGGGCTGGGCTCACGAATAACTTCTTCCAACTATTGATTGCAACTTGTCTCCAAGGCATGGTAGCAGGAATCAATATCAGCGTAGTAGGTTTCGTTCTGACTCCCACGTTTCCCGCTTCTAACGTGCCATAGATGCTTCTAATGATCATTGATCTGACCTTCATCCACCAGCGACCTCACGCCATTGCATTTTTCTGGAGTGTAGGCAGTTTCATCAACCTTGTATGTTTGGCGTTTACTCCAGAACTTGTCCAGATCAACAGCACTTGGCGCTCCTTCTATTTCATCTGGTCCATTCCGTCCATTATCGCACTTGTCCTAGCTTTCCTCTTTTATGAAGAGACGTATTTCGTCCGCCCTGCAGTAGCCTTTGACGGACGGATCTTGGTTCAGACTGCGACAGAGAAGTTTCGTATATACGATGACTGGGAACAGGTACCGGGAGGAAAGCGGCTTCCAGAAGTTCTCGACGGACCAACTACAACGAGGAAATTGAATTTTTGGGGCACTGTTCCCAGGGGAGGGTGGAGAAGGATGTTGGTGTGCTATCCTCAAATTCTGCTCTGCATTTGCAACCCGTTAATCTTCTGGGTGGCCTTGCTCAACGCTGTTAATTTTGGAGGCATGTTTTCAATCGGTACGACTTATGCAGCCGTCTTGAGCGCTAAACCATACGAACTTTCCATCAACAGCATAGCTCTTGTCGACATTGCCGGGGCTTTTGGCGCGCTCACGGGATGGCCTGTCACTGGCATTCTAATTTCGAAGGTCGCTGAACGCCTAGCGAGGCGAAATGGCGGGGTACGCGACGCTGAATACTATCTCCCAGCATACGCTCTTCCTGTTCTGGCTTCCACGATGAGTCTCATTCTTTATGGCTTGACGGCTCAATTCAAATGGCATTACATCTTCATTTACATTTCGTATTTCCTCAATACCTTCGCTAGCATTTCAATGGGCATTGCAAATACTCTTTGGGTCACTGAAGCCTTTCCACGCTGGTTTGCAGGAGGAATCGTGGTTGTTGGAGGTGGCAGTTATGTTGTGAGCTTTGGGATGAGCTTTCTGATCCTTCCTTGGGTCAATTCTCAGGGATTTGCCAAAGCAAACATTGAGATTGGGATTATCATTTTGGTTATTGGGGGTCTATTGATACCAGTCGCGCTCTGGGGAAAGAGTTTAAGGCACTATATCAATAGGAGATGGGTTCGGTACGAAGTCGGTGCGCTCAGGCCTCAGTAAAAAGTTAAGGGAGTGGGATAGAACTGTACACTTGCAATAGAAATCGGATAACCTTTGAAGGAGCATATGTAGCGATTGAATGAAATCGTGGAAATATCCTCCCTGAGTCCGTGGAGCTATATATTTGCCGATTCGAGAGAAAATCTATTAACTTTCCTCGCGGCTTATTGTACCCCTTTTATGGGGCATTTTGGACTGAGTTTTGGTGATTGACCCCGGAGCCGAAGCCCGAATGTCAGCAATTTTTCGATGATCGCGCACGCGAATGACCTGCAACAACAAAGTTCATATATTCGATGGTCTTGTATAACCCCCAAGCCTTTCTGGAGACTTAAACCTCTTCGCAAATGTGCAAGACCCTCCGAAGATCATGTGCTGCCTGTGCAAAAACCAAGTATCGTTGTGATCTCCAGACCCCGCGATCTCCCGATGCGCGGCGAGAAATTATTTAAACTGCGTTTACGCAAGTTAACCATTTATTTCAGGGACATCAGCTAGCAGGAAACGTCCATTAATCAGTTTTCTACGGAATCCTATAAAATCGGACCATCAATTCTTAAAATTGTCGATATTTTCGGCTCAACCCGACATACCTTGACCGCCGCTTTTTAATTAAATCAATTGACATTGAAAGACGAGGCCGCAATCGCTCATCACTCTATCAGCACCAGAGAGATTTCGTGTGTCTACTGACAACAATCCTTTGTATCCAAATTATTTTCCGCTTTCAGCTGCCCCACTTCTTTTGCAAGCAGAACTTTTCGCTGTTCACGGCTTCACTCATTGTAGAAAATTTCCTTTCAAGACTACGTGCATATAATTACCATTGATACGCTGCAGCCGTCATGCTTCATGCCTTCCCATCAAAGTTAACTTGGTTTCACATTTCTAGAAAGACTTATAGACCAGTGTTAGGCTCAAATTACCGAATCAGTGGCAACCGGGGGCTCGGTCGAAAATATGGACGATCCCTTTGAGTACCCCGATGTAAATCCCGAGAACTCCGATATAACTGACTTAAATCCCAAAGGAGAGCCACAATACTTTTTCCTGGCTCGGCTCATTCGATATGAGGATGATGCAGGAGGCACTTTTGTTGAACAAAATGACGCAAACCAATATCTCCCATTGGGACGAGACCGGCCAGCTTTCGACTTAGATGACCCTAATTTCAGTATGCTTCTCTCCATGAGAACATCTTTTTATCATGCTAATTTGATGCTAGATGTAGCTTTCGGCGACCTGCTGCTCTACGTCAACAGAGCTGATCAGAGGGAATTCCAGTGCATGCGCAATTACGCGGGCCAGGCGAAGTTGGTCCCAAGAAGAATGCTTATGCCGCTCCACTTCCCTTTCAGTATGGGGGGTTTCCCACTGAGGACTAAAGGTGTCCCGATCGATATTGCATTTGCAAAGACAGCTATCAGCGTTGGGACCAACGGTTCCCACGATGTAAGTAACGATGGGTTCCTTTTCAGTATCAAATCTCAAATTATTCATTCCTTTGCTGTCCTTATTTTGCCCCTCAATCTTTTTGTTATTTTCTCGGCTTACTTCACACCCGAAATATTTCTAAAGCACCCATTACTAACTCCCTCCTTTCCAGTGGGACGACATGACGGCATTCCTTGTACAGCGCAAATACGATGAAGAAGATAATGAGAACAATATCATTGACCTCTGGGATAAGAGATGGAGTGGCATGCCTGATTCGCTTATCTATAGACCGGAACCCATTCCTTGGGGTGTTCTCGTGAGTCGCGTGGATATTGAAGCTTACACCGAAGAATCTGGTAGGTTCGATGAACAGACTTTGCAAGACTCCAAACAAGTCTCAAGATTACCAAGGCTAATACTGATACTATGATTTCTTAGAACGAAAGTCATTGAATCATATCATGAACTTGCCAAGATGGCCACGCACACAATATCGCACCGACATAACCGTTCCCAAGAAAGGGTACCCGCATCATCCGTACATCTTCCGCGAGAGATTCATAAACAATGTAAGTCCAGCATGTCAATCCCACCCTCCCCAAATCACGATCCTAACGCAATCTTCCAGAATCCCAAGATTCCATTATGGCCCAAGGAAGTCATCAGAACCGGACAGAGAGAAGTCGATTACAAGAACATTTACGATGCCACTGGTATTAAGCCGCGGGAACGGGGCCCTGGCTGCGGAGCGCTGGCGGTTCAAGTCTTGGACCCCCAATCACCGGCAGAAATAGACCGAAATAAAGCAGCCAAGAAGATCAAAAAAGAAAAGAAGGCGGCTGCCTTGGCTCAAAAGTTCGGAGCAAGGCCAGGGACAAAGACTGGAAACAATACCAAAACCAAGACCAATGGAAAGAAATGCCCTACCTGTGGCAGATCCGACAGTCCGGACCCCAACAACAGCAGCTCAGATGACAGTGATAGTGACAGTGACAGTGACGATGTAATGGCGGATGAAGTATATGAAATGTCAGATGACGAAGATGAGCCAATGGTTGAGCATAAGAAGAAGTGGGTGCCTCCACTGGTTGATAATGATCATTTCTGGCCTCCTTCGGACGCGTATGATGATATGGGAAGCGAGGATGAGTGTCCGTGGCCGATTCCGGCCCCGACGTCGGACGATATCCCGCCAGCTGCTGGCCCGATTGTCCCAATTATCACGCCGGATACACCAACTGATTACGCTTACTGAACCGAAATCTGTGTTGCGAAACTTTGCTACTTGGGTTTCAAGGTTTGAGAAAATATTTTTAGGCCATCTTTTGGGCCACTTTCTTTGGCGTGGATTGCTGGAGCTTGGATATTTGGAGAAGAGTAGGCGGGCCCGAGCTTGGCGTTGGGATGCGTGCTGATTGAGGGAAGATTTCTTTACGTCTTTTAGTAATTAGTTCATTTGTTGTCAAATCATAACTTTTCAATGATTCGTCGCTCGTTGATGATCAAATTTCAAACAGTTTTGTGAAAATATTGATCAAGGAGTACCTTGGTCGCTCCCGTTTCTATTTTTGGCGACTCAAGATTTGTCTCATACCTCGCAATATGAACAATAGTGAAAGATCTAGAAGTATATGGTGTCTCCTACAAGCTGGTACCACGTCTTGGTTTCAGAAGTCAAAGGTTTTGTGACTCGAAACAATTGAGGCTGAGACGCTTTCTTTTTTTTTTGGGGATATTTAAAGCTTTGTGACAGAGTTCTATAACAACAGGGCTCCAAAGATAACCATTCAAATATCAAATTGCAAGAAAGACAAAACCGCGCTCCCACAGAAAAACCCACCACCGAAAAATATGCCCGAAGAAGAAATTCCCTCCATCGCCTCACCAAGTTATACACTAAAGCCTGGAATAAATGGCATAGGTCCAGCCAGGAACCCCTCAGAGCTATATATTGCACGACTCATCAGAGGCATGAATGCAGGAAGTGGCGCCATCGGACTAGAAGATGGTCTCAATATCGACGACCCGGACTTTAATGTCAGCTACGGGGACTACCTCCTTTACGTCGACTTTCAACCACAGCCTGGCGCATATTGTTTGATGCGTAACTACGCAGGTCAAGAGGCCATGGTCCCAACCATGATGCTGCAGCAGATTTCATCGCCTTGGGCATTGCGCTCTGATGTTCTCAAAGCGGACGGCACGCCACTCGATATGGCTTTCCTGGAAATGGACTCCCACGACGATGAAGCTGTGGATGCTATTGACAAGAAGACTTGGCAAGATTTGGAATGCGTACATGTCTCTAAAAATGGCAAGATGTACAAGAGCTTCCTCTTATCGAATGAAGTGGATGAACTTGTGATTGTTGATGTTGAGCGGAACTTCGCCACGCTGCAAAAGAACGATCTAGATTACATTGCTCCTCGATTTATTCTTTATAGGCCATTTAAGAGACCGTGGAATATCTTGGTTGATGAGACGAAGATTTTGGCGAGTGATTTGAGATATAGGGGTGGGCAGGAACGACCGGGCGATTGGGGGGAAAGAGCGGGTGATGGAGAAGGGCTCGAATCATTTTCAGGTAGTGGAACAGGCGGTTGCGATGGAGAGGAATGGTGAGGGCGTGAGTGAAACTGCACGCAGTGAAATCTTCTCGGAAAAGAAGATCAAGGACGAAGATTAGGGAATTTTTGAGTAAGAGATACGAAGACGTGCAGAATTGATTACCCTACTCAGGGAGACCAGAGAATTGGTGGAGCAGTGTAGAACGCTGAAAGAAGCTGTACATGAAATCACCTTGAATCCAATCAAATTCCTCTTTCTTTATCTTTTCAATCAGTACCTATCTTGTGAGATTGGCACCGTGCTTGCTTGCTGAGCGTCACGTTGAGCTTCTGAAAATCCACCCATCGCTCCTTCCCAGGCAACGAATCAGTGACTTCGCCGCTGTTGATAACTTCAGAGAAGGCAAGTACGCTTCAAGCTGTCGCAAATGTGACATTAGATTGAAGAGAATACACACAAGTCAATTCTTGCATCACATTTTTGAGATGCTTTCAATTTCTAGGGTTAAAGCGTAGCCCCTTTTCTAACTGAGACAGTCTGAGAACGCACAAGGGTGCACAACAGGACGCCGTGTCACCTTGAACAAGCCCCAATTTCAGGTTTTCAAAGATCGATCTTCGTAAACAAAGCACGGAACCCACACCAGATCACAGTATGAAGCTGTTCAATATGCTACAAGCGCGTCTTCGATTCGCAACTCCACTTGGCCCCCGACGGCACATCATTTCCCTTCCCAGCTTCCACAGCGCCACGCAACATAGGGATAATTCCATCTCGCGTGATGTTGCATTACCAAAAGAGATTTTGACAACTGTGAGTCGCGCAAATTCTCGCGTGTGAGCGGAATACTGACGGGACGCAGAAAGCCTTGGCGCCTTTCACCTACACGCACACCTCACCTTCGAATGACCCGTTCGGCAGATTCGTAGATGCACTCGACGTTTGGTATCATCTACAGACACCACACAAATCCATTATCAGGGATGTAATCTGCAAACTCGCAGATGTTACGCTACTGTAAAAACCCGTGGATCTCGTTCAATATACCGTGAAGCTGATGATGTAGATACGATGATATTCAAGACCATTCGATTCTGAGACGAGGAAGGCCAGCTGCGTATACGATTTGGGGAGTCGGGCAGACTTTGAATTCGGCTTCTTATGCTTTGCATTCGACTTTGTTGGAGCTTGAGAAATTGCCGAACAAGGACTGCATGTCGATTGTCTTGAGTATGGTGACCGGGAGGTTAGGTACGACGTAGCTGACCTTGATCACAGGAGGAATTGTCGACGCTGCTCTCGGTCAGGCGTTGGATTTGCATACCACGCGTATGGTTGAATGTCCCACTGAAGATGAGTATCTCTTCATGATCAAGCACAGTAAGTCGGAGGCAGATTTAGCAGAAAAGGAAGTAACGAAGAAAACAGAAACTGGGACTTTTTTCGACATTGCACTCAGGCTCATGCAGGTCATATCTCAGAGTACAGGGTAAGAGTATCTGCTCTACCAGTGGGCGATTCTAATAAAAGTACTAGACCTGCCAATATTGAGAGGTTTACGATGCTGGCTGGAAGATATCTGCAAATCCGGAACGATTATGTCAACTTGACTTCTAATGAGGTACGTCTTCTGCAGATTCATCTTCGTAAATGAAGACCAACTTACTCATGACTAAGTACAATGCTAAAAAAGGATTTTGCGACGACCTTGATGAGGGGAAATTTTCATTGCCTCTAGTGCACTGTTTCCGATCGCTACATTCGGCGGGGTCAGCGCTATACCGGAAAGAACTCGCCTTGGAATTGCGGAATACCTTGATGACGAGGGCCCAGGCGCCGGCTCAAGGTCTGCATCGCGAGGTGAAACTTCGAATTTTGGAGATAATGGATGTTACAGAAAGCTTGGCTTACACCAAAGCAGCACTGCAAGACCTCGAGAAGGAGTTGGAGAGGCTGATGGGGGAAATGGAGGCAGAAAGCGGAGTTCATAATGGGCTTTTCAAAAAGTACTTTACGAAAGTCAAGGTTTGAACTTGCTTAGATATGCTTTATCTAGAATGGCTAAGTGGAACTCGAGGCTGGCTCCTCCAACTCTTCCAGATAAGCTGAAGGTACCCATACCCTCCGGTCCTTAATCATGGCCAACCACCACCCTGAGAAATATTAGTATCTGATCGTCACATGCATGATATACAGACCATTGCTCTCTCTGTGAATTATAGTTATGATTTCGCCGGGCTTTATTGCTTCAATCCATCGTGCGGAGTTTACGTACTTATGAATGGCCAAGTACTTCTGCCGAATTGTCTCCAGCCCATGCACTTCTCGGGGAGCAGGGCTGGGGGGCAATGGTGGGCGTATGTGAAAGTAAATAGAACTCGCAAGGGTCTCCAACGCCACATCCATACGAGGTCCTTGGTAGTTGATACCGTATACCTTACACTTCCTGCTACATTGTCCTGCCCAATCATTTCCCTCTACTAATGTAAAGGAACGCCCTCCGGTTCCGGGAATGATAGAATCGTTTTTGAGAGACAAGAAGCACTGTAGACGTTCACGGTGTGATGCTGCTGGAAGAAGCAAGGGTTGTTCGATAAGTTGGTCTATAGATATCTTCCACAGCGCGTCAAGCTGCGCACCCAAGTTTTTCAGCACTGAAGCCCACGTGCCGTTCTCGATGGTAACGCACGAGATGTTTAGTACTCGGAGACTATATTGGAAGTTGTAGAGAAATCTACACAAGGTTTCCGCATCGAGCTGTGTGTGCTGGATCGTAAATTCCTGAAGTCTAGGCAATTTCGTATGAGAAAGGCGATCAAGTAGTGAGTTTATGGTTGACAGGTCATCGCAGACATTGCAAACAATGGTCAGTCTTCGAAGATTTTTCGCGAGCACAATGAGATCTGATGCCCAAGGAACTGCTGTCCCCGGTAGAGACGTCCAGAACTCGAGCTCCTGAAGGTGAGCCCATGCCTGTCTGAATGAAGCTTGTTGAATGGGGGATTGTAAACCATCGAGGTTTGGTTTGCCTTCAGGACTAATAGACAAAGCGAAACTAAAATGTTCCACGTTCAAGTTGAGGTCCCCAATTGTATTCAAAAGTAGCCCTACCGCATCGGTGCCAGTCACTGCCTGAGAGCCCGCGCCTTCCAAAGTCCCCCATTGGTGACAAACATGGAAGGATCTACAATTAAGTAGATTCCTCGCAAGGATTTCTCGCAAAAGACTAACGGCTGGAGAGGAACTGTCCAGGCAACCTGAAGGGAGTCTATTCCAAGAATTGCCTGGTCCAAGAGCTGGGACATCATCCATCCCCGGCACAGTTCCACTCCGATCGTAACCTATAGATAAACCCTGGACATAGTGTTTAATACGATCGTGCTCCGATATTTGTTGTAGTCTTTCAATACTATCGGGAGATAAGTCGATGCTCTGTAGCCTGAAATATTTGCTGCCAAAATAGTTGAATGTCTTTGCATTCAGCGCTCGGGAGACACTGCGAAGGTGGAAGAGGTCCTTTCGATCCAAAGCCCGGCATACACTTTCGATGATTTCGGTAGGTAGGCTGTCTAAATTAAGAGCCATTCTGATCGTTGGTCGGAATGAAGGGTTTCCTGTAAGCGGGAACCTAAGTTCAAGCTCTGTTCTCGGAGAACGAAGCAAATTTGATATCCTCTGTTGGTGCGCTCCTCTTTCCGTACCAGTAGGTAAGGTATCAAGACACACGAGAAGCTCTCTGCGGGTTGCAGGAAGGTGAGCGCAAAGATCGCCCGCGTTCAGTTGTCGTATAGTCGTATAGTCGTTGTTGGGTTTGTTGGTGTTGGTAGAGTCTCGCGGAAATTGCTCAGGTGCCAGGCTCCATTTCGACCCACGTGCCGCAAATTTATAGGGGGTTTGCTCGCTAAAATTTCTCTCCAGTAGCTGAGACCTAGGTGATATTGCTGGCTCCCTTGGCCCTCACATTGTACGATTGACAGCGACGAATCTAGCTGAGGCTAGCAATCATGTGAATGTGATCAAAATCTCAAGTTAAGTGAAGAAAACGACCGCCCTTATTTAATATCGCACCGTAAATCCATTTCTATCGACATAGTTGTAGGGGGTTGGCGGGTACCCTAGCAGTCGCCGCTTAACCCCTGGAAATGTGTTGGTGCAGGTGTCGAACCAGACATCCTTGGTAGGAGACAGCTCGATTTCCGCTTCCAGTTGAAAGAGAAACAATCACGGTCAACAATCTAAAATCAAATCCTCTCGTAAGCAAACGCCGCTACATATCCTTCTATGTCGCTCAAAATAGGTAGACCATTCTTCAGACGACCCTATTTCCAGTGTTGATATCCCACCCCGCCCTCCATCTTTGATCGAATAGCTCGCTGATAGCTCCACTACCACCTGTTGAATTGGCTCAAGGAAACAAACTTAGCTAGAAGCTAACAGCCTCTGTAAGCTCGGGACCACGCTTGCTCATCAGAAAGAGCGGCCGAAACCGGGTCGACGTCAAGGAAGCTCGAAGGAATCCAACGACGCCCTGTGCTTTCCCATGGTAGAGCCTCCGCTAGCCACCAACCTGATACTCATTAGTTGTCTCCGTCTAGATTCAAGGGTTGACTCACCACTGGGTTCTTTGTGGATGATGGTTACAACACCGGCAAATCGCAATGGAGGTTTCCAGGTTCGGTATAGCTGTACGAGAGGCAGTGTCTTAGTACACCCTCGTTTAGGTACTCATCCCTTGGGCGTTGAGGATAGCTGATTGATGGTAGTCTGGGGGGTGGGAACTCAATCGCTGATGCCGACAGAACGGTCAATATCTGTTCCATCCATGGGCCTCTATAAGCGACTCCTACAATTTGACGTTGTGCTGCCACCTTTGTGGTATGGAAGCCAATACTCCCTTTAGCTCGGAGGACATATGGAGCGAAGTAGAGTAATGGGAATACAGTGGGAATACATGGTAAAACACCTCTCCTAGACCGAGGATGGGTAAAGTGAAAGTAATTTAACTTCGGGCAGGTTCTCGCAATCCCGCCCAGAACTGACGGCCACGTACCACGGTGTAGTTCTACCCTTTCCATAACCAGAATCTTCAAGTTTTCTTTCAGTCGAGACAAAAGCGTGACGAGTGTGTCCTCTTCTAGAAATATCGTTTGCAATTGGAGTTCTTCGATTCGAGGCAAATCATTAATGAGCGAGGCTCGTCGTATCAAAGCGAGACCCAAAGGTTGATCGCACTTTAATATCAGTCTCCGAAGATTTGTAGCGTGCTCTATTAAGTCCATGATCCAATCCAGTTTCTCGGGAGGTGCATCGCTTGAGTCAATTAAGAGACTTGGAGGTTCGCCCATGATTTCAAGAACTTAGGAGTCTTAGTCTGCTGAATATCCAGTCTGTCGAGACTCTCACATCCACGACGTAGATTAAAAGCGAAACTTTTTATCTCCAGGCCTTTGTCCGAAATCATACTGAATACCAAAGTCAAGGCATCTAGTGCTGTCAAAATACCGGGTCCAGGAATCTCTCCTCCTTTATCCGCTGGATCCCACTGACTGTTAATGCTTATCGACTTGCAGTTGACAAGTTTTTCAATGAGCAGACGATAAAACACCTCGAGGCATTTTTGCGGGCCGGTGAGATGACCGGCAGGGTCTCGATTCCAGGTGAAGCCTCCACCAAGTGTGCTACCCACAGTATTGGCAGGCCAAATAGGCCCGGTAGGCTTGCATTGTATGAGTAAGTAGCGTACAGAGCGATGAAGGTGTTTATCGTTCGAGAGATCCTCTAAGTCTTTCATGCTTTTCAGTGAAAGATCAGTCTTGAAAAGCGCAAAGTAGTAATAACTGAAGTAGTCGAATATTTTTGCCTCGAGCTCCTTCGAAACCAGGCGGAAATTGCAAATATCTTTGTGAGATAGCAGCTTTGCAATAATTTGAATGACTTCTACAGGTAGACTGCAAAGCGTAGGGGCCATCTTTTTAATCATTTCAGCTTTGAGAGCCAGAAACTAACGGTTTGGTGTCTTCTTTCTCGATATAGCCACTGAGAACTTGATCTCGATTGAACAAGTACGTCTAACCGCTCCGAAACCTGGTCGAAGTCGGATTTTTGAAGGTGCATCTAAAGCATCAGAGCACGCTGCTAATTATCTGCTCTGAACGAGTTAGACTGACTGCATTTTCACACATAATGTTCACTCACAAGAAATTTCGTTCTTCGAGTTATAGCCCAAGTAGTGATATTAAAGGGAAAGAAATTAAAAATGGCAGAAGCTATATATTCAAGCGAGGTAGTACTGACGTATGGCGTACCATATTGCGGCGTGTCCCACCACCAACTCGGGAATTTTTGAAGTTATGTTTTTTACAATAATCGGCAATTTTCAAACGGTCTATAACCACCAAAACGACTCGTCCTTTATTCCTTTGTGTATGATTGAAAAAGGATTTGGACTTCGAAAAGGGTCTACAATATAAATCCAAGAGTAGATTATTAATTTTACTATATGATTTCATATCTATTTAGATATATAATTGTGTTACAACGTATGAGGGGGAAAAGTTTTTAAAAATTCAAGAGTGCCGGAACTAGCGACCCTACAGTACGCTATACTATCAGGCAAGATTAGAGGAGCTAGCATATGGGGTAGTTATAGATATTTGCATCTAAAGAGGTCTACAATCCATAGTGTTGAGAGCAAGAAATAGATTAGCCCCTAAGCCTAGGGTAGTCTGCACATGATGCTGGCGCGACATACACTGACGATATATGGGGGCAACCTCAGGTATTTTTGCCTAACAGCTTCTTCAATCACTACCTACAGATCAACAGGAAAATCTGGGACCAGATGGCAAGGGCCTGTTAATATTAGTGCCAAAACTGGAAAAATAAACTTTGCATACGGGCTGAAAAGATGCAGGAGCAGCAGCCAGCAGCACGTCCAGTTCAAGACGTTGTTCAGGAAAAGATTCTCCCACTTTCGTCTTGACAGATATCAAAAGGTCGTTCCTCGTTTGCTCCGAGCAAATAGTGCCTTGAAAGGAATTGTACGCGTGAGAAGGAGGGCTCGGGGCCATCGTGGTTAGGTTTCCGGGCTACTCCTACCTCTCTACACTTGATACATTCTCCTCCACTCTATTCGCCAAACCCACGTCTAACATATTACCATGTCTGTAACATACATTCCATTCTCCTTGCGACAGAAATTTTGTCGTTCCTCTCTCGCGGTGGACATAAAAAGCGGCAGAGCATGCGATAAAATCTCTCTCGAATTTTCTCAGTCAATGAGCAGAAACTCTTCCAACTGCAGTCCCTCTGGCACAGTGGACTTTTCAAACAATTCCCCATACATGATGCCGTGAATATAGGCAGCCCCAACCAACGTCCAATGCAAGGTATCACTTTCCTCTTTCCGCCTCAAGATATATGGAAACCTCGCCCCCTTGAAAATGACCAAGGCATCGCCAATCTCCACTGTTCTAGGACCCGTTCCTACTAAGCCATTCTCCAACAGTATCCCCCGCCGATCCCTTTGAAGCTTCATCGCTTGAAAGTATTCGCCTGTTTCTTTGCTATACGGGCCTTCGTCTTCCAACCGAGTAGCTTTCATTGCGCCCTGGAAGCCCTTTTCAAAATCCGTATGATCGTCCAGGGGATTATTGGCATGTCGCAACATTAGATTCTTCCCATATAACTCCATCCCCGAGACAGGAATATTCATCTCCGCGCTTGCTCGATCTTTTGCATGAGGGTAAGGGTCCGGAAGCTTGTTTGGATGCATCAGCTTCTCGTCTGACTTTTGGCACAAAGTCGTGATACTTCTCAAATACGGTTCTCTGTTGCGGCGAAGAGTTTCGATCATGTGCCTATAAGGTGGACACCAGGATTTTGTGCCTAGAAGTTCAACAGTGCTGAGAAGGTACCCTAGTAGTTTGACCTGATTCTTGGGCAGGTGGTCATGATTGATTGTCAAGGAGAATGGGGCAGATCCTGAAACCTTGAACGATGATTTTGATGGGGGTTGACCAAAGGGTGGGTATATTTGAATTCTCCAGTCTGGAACCCAGCTCCGTAACCTATTGGATTGATTTTGGGCAAGAGAAAGTACATCGACATCTCCTTGGTAAATCATGAATCGGGAAGCTAATGTGTAGACTCCCTGACAGGTTGTGGATTCCTCGTAATCCGGTGATATTTCAGCATTTACAGCGTCAGATGTCAATCCTAGGAGGCCAAAGATGAGGTCTCTGTCATCTTTGGCGTTGGACTTGTATGGTATCTGAGCGATAGATATTGCTTTGAAAAGCGACATCCGCTGTGCTTGGAAGATCCCTCGAGTGCCTGTGAGGGCAAATGTCGTTGCGTCTAAATTGATTTCGATCAGCTCATCAAAATAGGTTTGAAGTTCGGGCTTTGACTGTGGATTTTGATACCAATAAGATCTAAGCAAGTAGTTTCTTAAGAATGGTATAGCCATGCAAGCAGGTTGCCAAACGCTGTACGACATCTCATCTCTGCCACAGCAAAGAAGTACATTTGGCGAGATCACAAATTCTTGGATAACCCAGACCCGGGACCAGTACGGTCGGGACACCAACGAAGAACATCCGTGTAGGAATTTCAGCGCTAGAGGGCGGTTGTGAAGATACTGCGAGAGTGTTCCTGACAACTGGGCCTCGAATTCTGTCAAAAGCTGATCTATATCTCCGCCCTCAACCATAGACTGCAGTAGCTCCGTGAACTTTCTACTTTTCAAAGCAGTATGCCCTATCTTGGTCAGTTGAAACATGGTGTTGTGACTATCGTCGTATTCTGGGCCCAACCAGACGAGAGCTTTCGCTGCATTGCGATAAATGTCGCCCATGTGCTTCACCTGTTCTGACTTTTCCGAGCTATCGAGCTGGTTTATACACAAAGCATCAACCCACAGTTCAACATCGGAGTACTTCTCGCGGAAACGTTTGAGTGCTGCAAGTAGGTTCTCGGTAACATAAAATCCAACCCCATTGACCGTGATCGGAGTTGAGCTGATGACATCGCCCCACGTGTACGAGAGTGCTTGATACCTGGAGTAGTCGCCTCTACGGGCAGTATAGAGGCCGCACTGGATTGGTGCCTCCGTGCATAAAAGATTCGGGTTCGAATCGACTAGATGGGCTATCTTGAAGGGGTGAACCTCTGGAGCCACGGTGACGGCGATGGAGCGAAGCTGAAGAATGCGGAATTCATTGTTGGCAGAGTCGAGTGACGAATAAATTGTAGACATGTCTAACGTGAGTTGATGACTAGCTGAGGTAATATGCCGACAAGACTCCCTTCAATTGCGGTGGGTGTTAAGATTTTACAATTCAGAATATGCAGCCAAGACCTGGCATCAGCCACAGTCTTGAGGATTTATGTGAAGCTCAGCCTGATCCTCCTGGGGATTGACACTTGACGAAATCTGCTGAATTGCTTAAAATTCGTAAAGTATTGATCTAACGTTTGAATTAGATGCCAAAGGAAAGAAGCCTGCGGAACACAACAAAAGGCAGGCTCAACTTTTTAAAGCAAAACCAGTAGCAATACACACAAAGCTCCCCATTATATAACGCCTCTCCTTCTTGAAACCCACCAGCAGCTCTCAAAACCCGTCCCTCCATTTCATTCTAGCGTAAGTCCCGTGCTTCAAGGAAACAAATCCTTCCCAAAGCTGCTTCTGAGACTTGGATGCTGCTTATGGGTCCTCCAAACTCCAGGTTCTTGCTGTGATCGAAGAAATTGGTAGGACTTTCATGGTCTCTCCTGTGCCATCTTTCCAGATCAGCGTCTTTCCGTTCAGAATTAGAACCATCTCCCCATGACTACTTTTAGGGAACCTCTTCACGGTCGACAAATTAGTTCTTCAACGTCTAGATGGAAGGGGCGATCCTGCATTTAGAGTGTTTCTGGGGATGCACAGGAACGCAGTTGCTGTTCCGTCTCCTGGTTCCTTGTCTGTCCGAGATGAAGATCATTGCGGTGACGGATGCAAAATTACTGTCGCTAGCTTCGACACGCCAGAACCGACGGGTACAGTGACAGCTTCAGCAGTCCCATTTCCAACAATCACGCCCGCTGTAAGTATCCTGGCCCCAATTCTGGTTCAGTGAGCTAACTTGAATGAGGCAATGATATCTGCCAGAGTAGGTCCCACCTTTCTAACGAGCAGATCCGGTTTTCAAACGAAGCAAGCAATCAGCCAGTCTCCATTGGAAGTCAGGGGTGAGTGTCAAGATGACTGTGCAAGACTTGTCGCCGTGGCACATTCAACGGCTTCCATGGCAGGGAGCCATGACGAACGCGCATCACAATGCAGCAATTTCATGGCCACAACTGTCATGTCCGTTGCAAGGACGTAAGTCATAACTTTGACTAGCCACAATTTCCGGTCACAAGCAACTAATTACAAAGCGTTTAGAACCCCAGGAATGCCCGTCACCACAAAAGCTACATATTTTGCAACCACGACATTCATACCATCAATAGCTGGAGCTCCTCCCGATCGTGGCCTGGCTAGAGAATCCTGCGGCTATTACAAATTTGGCGAAACGTTCGAGAGCGAGGAAATATTTTCAAAAGCTTTTAAATCTGCTTGTTCTTGTGCGGGAATTACGCCGACAATCAAGACAATGACTAAACCAGTCTCACTTCAAACTCCAGTCACAGTGAGTCTGCTTGCAAATAAGAACAAAATACTAAAGATTGTTTCAGGAACTGACTACGAGTGCGTCGTAGTATCCAACGTTCGCTTTCGATGGAATATTCAAACTTCGTGCGCATTTCTAAGACGGTGGCAAGGACGCATGGGTCAGTGCTAGTAAGGAAAAAAATCAGGACAGTACCTGGGATCTTGGTCTGGAATGCCCATTCCACCTCGGTGATTTCACTTATTTTCGACAAGTTCCAGGTTGGCAAGTAAACATCGACAGTGACATAATCAACGGAAATATGAAGTTTCCGTTCTAACAAGAGGTGCGCATGCTCAGAGCTATTAACTCTGATGACAACCCAGATAGAATTGTCTTCCTCGAATATGAAGAAATTCGTCAGTTCCCTGCTTCTAAAAGTGCAATGTTCTTGCACACCTTTATTGAAAAGGAGGAAGGAAGTGAAGGGAACGTGGCTTACTTTCTCAAGGCCAGAACCACTGCTGTTCTAGACCTGGACGACCGCTGGTCGTAACGTCACTTTGGGCAGCGTCACTAAAGCGACAGCTTAGAATTCATATTGTTCAAGAAAAAGATATGCCTTGCAAATGAACAGTGAGCGCTAGATTTTCTGAAGGGTAACCTCTCCGAGTATTCTAAGAACAATCTTACAGATTACCGGTATCTCACTCTGGAGGTTGTACCTGTTGTGGAAGCGCCGTCTCGCCCTTTCTAAGCGTAAAGCGTTGAGAAGGAGGCGGCTGCTTGAAGAATACGGAGGAAATTTCATGGGCAGGAAAGCATACCCTACTGAGAGCATTGGGAGTGCAGACTAGAATAGAATAGGGTGTCATCGAATTGAAACAAGATCAAAAGCTCATTGGCAAGTGTACGAAACTGTGGACCTTGTAAAAATGTCTTTGAAAGATAATGCTTCTTTGCTCAAGAACTCCCCGTGTATACCAGCGTTTCCGCAACTGCTATGATCTAACACTGAGTAGAGGAGGACTACTCAAATCCGTACCAAGCATCCATCAAGAAATACAATCTGAAAACTTCAAGAATGCTAGAATCCTCTCGCTCCATTTACTCGCACGCAGCCTGTCACCAACCAATTACCCCTTATGCATACACCCCCCGCATCCCCATCCCATCTCCACCTATTTCTTCCCAATCCAATTATACACCAACCTCACCCTCAACACCTCCTTCCCCTTCGTAACCACCACGCGTCTCGTATAATACCTCTGCCCATCAACAATCGCAAACCCCCACACCTGCCGCGCATCCCATCCCTTCTCCTCATTAATCACATAACTCTCAATATAAATCTCGCCCTCTGGTCCTCCCTTCTCGCTATCTGCCGTAAGCCAGTCCTGTTTTAGATAGGAGTCGTCGATTTGGTCGAGGGATGTGAGCCAGCGGGATCGGCCTTTTACGTTGCCGAAGAGGTGGTCTTCGTGGGAGCGTTCGGACCAGTTTAGGACCCGGATTTCGGAGGTGCCTTTTATGCCGCCGGTGGCGGTCTGGTCGATGTCGATATGGGTGACTTTGTCGTCGTCGGAGGTGTATTGCTTTACGTGCAGGGTTATGGTTGCGAGGCTGATGGCTTTGCGGGTGAACCAGGAGACGCCTTGGAGGGAGAGGACTGGGTCGGGGTCGTCGGAGAGGGTTTTGTTCTGGGGGGGTGAGGGGTTAGCTTGTGTCCGATAGCAAAGGGTGGGAGGCTGTAGAGGGATAGAGAATGTGGTAAAAGGAAGGGAAAATCCAATTGAGATGGAAGCTGGTCTGAAATATGTGATCATCTTACCATAGTCCAATCCCCGGTCAAATCCTTAATGGTAACCTCAGCTGGAGCGGCCATTGTGGCTTTTAGTTGTTGAAGAGAGTATGTGGGGTATCAATTTAGTAGCTGAGATAAAGCTTTCTAGCAATCAATTTCGATGGGAAGGTTGGGGGATTCTTATAGGAAAATTGGTCTTGGGCATGTGTATCACAATCTTTGGCAAAGACCGAGAAAGATGGAGAACGATGAAGCAGCCGTTTGATGTCAATCGCAGTTTCAATGTGATTTTCCCCGCCTGGAAGCCGAGGTGCTGCAGACCCCAGTCTCCCCAGCATGTGGCGATGCAAGGCGTGGAAGGCTTGGCATATCCGCCCCACTGGCACCTTCCGCCCTAGCTTAAAGCCTCAGGCACAAACCAGACCGGCGGAAACAGAGAAAGTCTTGGCAAGAGCGCTTCACCACTGAGGACGCTCAGAATACGTGCTGACACAACCCTGCAACCCCCGACTCCGACACCGCCAAAAAGTTTGTCTGACTGGACTGGATGAATCATATAAACAGCAACCAGTTCGTCCTTTTCTCTGCGAGCTGTGCATGAGTGAGGCAATCTCGATTGCATCAAAGTCTTGAGGAAGGAGTGCGAACCGCAAAGGTCAATTGAGTTGCTGCAATTGGTGTTCTTTGTGATACAAAGAAAGATGTTTCTCCCCCAATTGAGACTGCGGGCAAATGCCTCCATTCGCACCTCAAGAAGAACCTCACAATACATGCAAGTACTCTTCAATTACAAAGAAAATAGAGCTAATAATCTGCAGTCGCTCTCTATCAACATCCTCACCCTTTCGAGCCTCTCAAAATGACGAACCCAAGCTCAATAAAGTCTCGGCCACCATCACGCAGCCAAAATCCCAGGGAGCTTCCCAAGCTATGTTATTCGCCACTGGCATGACCGAGGAAGGATTAAATAAGGCCCAAGTTGGTATATCGTCCGTATGGTACTCGGGAAATCCTTGCAATATGCATCTGATGGACCTGAACAACCGTGTTAAAGAAGGCGTGGAAAGAGCAGGACTGATTGGATATCAATTCAATACTGTTGGTGTATCTGACGGAATGTCTATGGGTACCAAGGGTATGCGGTACAGTCTGCAATCGAGAGATTTGATTGCGGATAGTATTGAGACTGTCATGGGAGGCCAATGGTACGATGCGAATATCTCGATCCCGGGTTGCGACAAGAACATGCCGGGTGTGATGATGGCCATTGGACGAGTAAACAGACCTGCTCTTATGGTTTACGGTGGAAGTATCAAGCCAGGTTGCGCTGCTACACAGAACAATGCTGATATCGATATCATCTCTGCCTTCCAAGCTTATGGTCAATTCATCACAGGGGAGATCACAGAGGAAACTCGACATGATATCATCCGCCATGCCTGTCCTGGAGGAGGAGCTTGTGGTGGCATGTACACCGCCAACACTATGGCCTCAGCTATTGAAGTTATGGGCATGACTCTACCTGGATCGTCGACTAATCCAGCAGAGTCAAAAGCAAAATACCTCGAATGTCTCGCAGCTGGCGGGGCAATCAAGAAACTGCTCCAAGAAGACATCAGACCCCGCGACATCATGACTCGACACGCCTTCGAGCAAGCAATGATCCTCGTCAACATCACTGGAGGCTCTACAAACGCCGTTCTTCACTTGATCGCCATGGCCGACGCCGTAGGCATCAAGCTCACCATCGACGACTTCCAAGCAGTCTCAGACCGCACTCCTTTCCTCGCCGACCTCAAGCCCTCCGGAAAGTATGTTATGAACGACCTCTTCAACATCGGCGGCACCCCAGCGCTCCTCAAGTTCCTCCTCAAAGAAGGCGTAATTGACGGTTCTGGAATGACAGTCACAGGCCAAACGCTAGCCAAGAACCTCGAAACCGCGCCTGACTTCCCCTCAGACCAAACCATCATCCGTCCATTCTCAAACCCAATAAAAAAGACCGGGCATATCCAAATCCTCCGCGGCTCCCTTGCACCAGGTGGATCTGTAGGAAAGATTACTGGAAAAGAAGGTCTGCGATTTGAAGGCAAGGCAAAGTGCTACGATGACGAAGACCTCTTCATCGAAGCCCTTGAGCGTGGCGAAATCAAGAAAGGCGAGAAGACCGTCGTAGTAATCCGCTACGAAGGCCCCAAGGGAGGTCCTGGAATGCCCGAGATGTTGAAGCCGTCCTCGGCAATCATGGGCGCCGGTCTAGGCCAAGACGTAGCACTCATTACCGACGGGCGATTCTCCGGTGGTTCTCACGGATTCTTGATCGGGCATATTGTGCCTGAAGCGCAAGAGGGTGGACCGATTGGGTTGGTGAGGGATGGCGATACGGTTGTCATTGATGCCGAGACGAGAGTGCTGGATCTTTTGGTCGATGAGAGTGAGTTGGTCAAGAGGAGAAAGGAGTTTGTGGCACCGAAGTTGAAGTATACGAAGGGGACGTTGGCGAAGTATGCTAGGGTTGTTAGTGATGCCAGTCATGGGTGTATTACTGATGCGGAGATTGAGTAGTTTGGGAATGGTATATAGGAATGAAAAGTTGATAATTTCACGATTGTAAAAACTTCAAATCTCAAATTGGGAGATGCTCTGATATTCTCGAGAGATTCCATATCTATCACCCTCCCAAATGCATCCATACCCAAGTCTCATACCCTAAACATCCCACCCCCCCAAAAACGCCAAACTCCCCTCAAACAGCTACCAAATATCCCCTATTTCGGCAAATACCTAATCCCCCTCCTCGGACACCTCAACCCCTTCCCCACCGCCTCAGCCCCAACAAACTCCCCGCTTTGCAAGCTTCCCTTAACATTAAAACTATACCACGCCTGATCCAACCTATTGCCTCTACACCCCACCACCGCCTCGTAGCCCGTAACATTCTTCAGCGCCGTCGAAATCTCATTCAGGCTATAGGTTTTGGTCGTTGAAGGCAGGATATCAGCAGCCGCGAGCGCCTTATACGTATCCAACCCCTGAAATAACTCTACAGCCCTACTGAAGAAATCTACCACCTCATCACCAGCCACATAATCATCCCCGTAACAACTCGGCGCTAGAGTGTTAACGCACGTCCCGTGTTTATTCCACTCGTGCTCCCAGAAATGCTCGAGGGTCCCGGCATTCGGCAGCCAGTATTTTTCCATGTCTGCGAGGAGGGAGGGGTTGGAGGCGGAGATGAGGCTGGTTATGTTGTGGTAGCGGGGCGCGGAGTGGCAGTAGGTTGGGTAGGAACCGTCGCAGAGGTCGGGCCAGAGGCCGTGGAGGGTCCAGGAGTCGGAGGGGCCGGTTGTTGGGTTTGTGTCCCAGAACTATTGGGGGTTTGTTAGAATGATTATTTGCGGGAAGAGCTCGAAAGGAAGCTCTGCGAGTAGAACAGCTCAGAACTGATGGGAGGATGTGAAGAACGAACTTGTGTTTGCAGTAGTTGTCCCCCAGGGTAGATAAAACAGCAGCTATCAGGGTACGAAGTACTGTTATGGCAGGACAAAGGCGTGTTGCTTGGACAGCTAGAGGAAGATAGACTCGAGAGCGGTTCGGAGGGCGTGTTGAAGAGGGGAAGCTGGGACAGCAGGCTGTTGGCGAAGATGGTGGGGAAATACATTTTTGCCGGTATTTATTTCTTCAGATGGAGAATGAGGGAGGGGTGGAGGAAGAGAGAGCTGGTATTGTTGTTGGTTTATGAATGGAGAGGCTCGAAGGCATGTCTCAGGGCGGGCAGATGACTGGTTGTTTGGGAATGGCGGGGCTGAAGCCTGACGCGCGGGAGTTTCCGCGCCTGCAGGGTCCTTGCATGACTCGAGCTTGTCGACATCTTCTCTCAATTTATTTTCACATGAAAATGAAACTGAAAACCATCTACTCGGATATGGTATATATATAGTTCAAGGATGTACAGACGTACGCGGCCTGAATGATGCCACGCAGAATATGGGGAAAGCTGCGACCAATTGCCTCGGCTTTTTGCCCCTGTATGCTGCTGCCCCGCATGTGAAGCTATTCAGGTACCAGACTTTACTTCACATGAAGATTCATGATATTAATTTAGCCGTTTCCAAGACCTGGGGTTTCTTTTACAGGGCTTGCGTCTTTGCATGCGAGCTCCTCAATCGCTCTTACCCCACATTCTCTCTCGACGAGTTCAGAAGGGGGACCTGAATTGCTGTTCTTGAATGGGGGAACAATACTTTCTTCTCTATTGGAAAGTAAAACGCTGTAGATGAGGGGCGAATGTTTTATTAACATGACTTTGTTGTTACCGTAAGAATATCACGCGGCTGCATTCTCGTGTTAAAGTGCAGCACAGATGGCAAAAGAAATTATCAGCAGTGTTGAAAGGGGAAATGGCTTCTTCTTCTAAATCAAGATACAAATTCTAGCATGAATTGTAAAAGCCAATGCTCGGTTATGCTCGACAGTATGACCTCTTTGGCTACAAACCCAACAGTATCATGCCCTTTTCCTCAATTAAGATTGAATTCTTAAATCGGCATACCGTAGCGTACCTAGCTTACAATCTACCTATAATGGAAATGTGCATAAAACTCAGTGCCATTGGGCAAACATTTCAATCTTTCCCCTCAAACTCCAAACTTCTAGTAAAATACGAAAAAGACAAGCAAAATGGGCAGGCTGCGCTGAAAATTCATCTCGAATGACACGACCCCCGCCTCTCATTGGAATCCTGCACCTGACCACGCTCAATATTTCTCAAAGCATCCGGTTCATCTTTAGCTGCCTGCAGCTGCTCACGAAGAAAAGCACTCAAACACGTTCGAATAGTTTCCGCGCGCCCTCTTTCCTCCGGTTTCATAGACTCCGAATCAATACCAAATGTATTCTCACCAGAATAACTTGTATTCGCGCCAAAATTCACACCCTGAATGCGTCCGGAAAGCGTTTCGATCATCGTTTCGAGATGCTGCAGCTCATTGTAGACCACTTGTGTTCTGATCTTGCTCTCAAGGGTGCCGTCGAAGGAGTAACGGCCGACGGTGATGGGTTGGTGGAGAATGCGTTCGATGTAGTCATCGTCATTTGTGCTTTTGCTAGCCGTGGACGAAAGCATAGAAAGATCGCCTGGGGAGTGATCATTTCGTATTATGGCTCGATACCAAGCTATGACCTTGCCACAGATAATGGTGAGGATCAACTGCAGCTGGGAGCTCAAGGAACATGTGCATTTGAGCATGTTCGAGACGGAGTTGACGATGTCTTTGTTAGTCGATAGAACGGCGTCGATTAGCCTTGGCTGACGCAGACTTGGTCTTGAAGTCTTTTCACAAACCCACAAGCATGTCCGAGGTGGTATGTGAAGAGCTTGAAGGATCTCTAGGGCAGACTTCATACAAGCCGGTGAAATCGGCGAGCAAAACTCAATCGTTTTGGACTTTTGTGGGCTTTGGACAGCCAGAGGATAATCGTGAACTGACGAATTGAAGACTGAGAAATAATCACCTGGAATCATTAGATTGCCGTCTCCTAATTGTGGCGAAGTGGGATCATCTTGCTGGGGCGCTACATCGAAGAAACTGTTGGACATAGGCGGAATGAATGACGCCGGTCGCAGTTCTAAATTGAAGTTGTTGAAGATAGGTGTGGGGTCTTGATCAAATCCAGACATATAGGGACAGTCCTGGTCAAAAGAACCATGTTCTTGACTTCCGAAATCCATGAGGTAGCCATCTTCAATTTTGCACGTTGGGAGCCTTGTTTCGGATCCGTAATGCCCGCTGTACGCGTGGTAAATTGAGTCGCTTGGTTGTTCAACGCTGGCTCTATTCATAGAGGTGTCTGTGACATGCGATGATATGTTCGAATGACCGTCGATATTGTTGAAGCTCATATCCTGAAGTCCCTCGTGACTTTGTAGTAAAAAGCTCATCTCGGAAGGTGCCACCGTATTGACATCGGATGAACAATGAGATGTCGACGGGTTGGTTGGCGACTCTGCTGTGAAGCTGGATTGTAGAATGTCTTTGCTAAAATAGTCCGATCGAAGTGCATTTGCTGCGCCAGGGCTGTTCTGCAAGCTGTTGAATTTCGGCTGATAGATATTACTGATGCTGCGAAAATCTCTTGTCTTCGAAGGCCGTCGAAAAGGCGGCGAAGAGGAAGAAGATCGCTTAGTAGAGTCCATGTTATTCAAAATTCAAGAAACGATCGATTAGAGGTGAGCAAAGACGAATTGGGTTCTCAGAAGATTGCAAGACACAGTGCTGATGCCCGCATAGATGTAGTCAGTCTCACAGGCGGCTGCGATATCGCTCGAGGATAGCTGAAACGCCATCAGGTCGCCCATCCTGTTCGCAGCCGTATATTCTCATCCACCAATAACGTATTGACAAAAGGCAAAAAAGCAATTTGGTGATACTAGAGTAAGTCTGGCCTATGTTTTAATCTTTGTAGTCACCGGAACTCCGGGATGGCCCCCATCCAAGCCACGAAACTTAGTACGAGGCAGTACAAAGTCGCAGACACCGACTTATACCGGAAACAACAGTTTAGTAATAGAGATCTGAGGTGATAATATCCGAGGGGTTTACTGAGTGACGTGGTACAGGAGGAATAGCTGGCAGCTGAGCCAGGCATCAATTATAGAAAAGAAGGCATCGTAGCCGCACCTCGTGTCACCCGTAGATTTTGACCTACAAGATAACAATCTCGGCACTTTCTCGATTAAACTTGCTCGTGTAAAATATCATTGTCGCCCAAGCAGTGCAGTTGTTGCCTTGAACACCGCATTCTAATCTTGAAAGCTTGAAACATCAAGGAAGTTTTCGCACCCGTGACCGGCAAATTCTCCGTGGCGCAAGGCCTACAGCAGACCTAAGGCAGTGGAAATAACGGGGACACGTTTTTCTACAACTTGTACCGTTCCAGTTCAACTATTCCCTGTACTGTCGCATACAAACGAACCCGGCCGTGTTCAACATGGACGACGATTACAGCATGCGTGACGCTGATACGAAAGACGTTGTTCGAACTCAAAAACTCAAGGAAGCTTGTGATATGTGCTCTGCATCAAAGATCAAATGCAATAAAGCAAAGCCAGTCCGTAGCCGTTGCGAGAAGTTGGGGTTTCGCTGCTCTTACAGTCCAACCAGGCGTATGGGAAGACCTCACCCTCCCCGGCCTCCACCGTCTCAAATCATCCCCAAGACGACGAGGGACTCAACTAAAAGGCTCGCCACAATTCGAACGAAAGACGATCACGCTGAATCCGCTTCTAGTATTGAGCGCGGCTTTTCTTTGCGAAACCAGTTCCGACCAAAAGCAACCGACAAATTTCGAGAGTTCACCATCGACTTCGATGATGACAGATTACCTGGGAATCAGGGCTCTGGTACATTGCAAACCCAGAAGATTGGAAATGAATACAGTTCCGAGAATCCATGTACATCGCGTCAAGGTGCTTTAAGAAGTGCCCGTTTATTCAGTTTCGATAATCAAGGCAACACGATTGAAATGGACGGATTCTTCCAGCAAGGAAACCTAGACGGAGGTACCAGCGTACTCTTTTCAAATGCGCCCCACCAGAGTAGGAAGACTTCAAGCTCAACGGACAAGCTATCGGGAGCGTCGACCAATGGAGACGGTTCGACTTCTCCCAACGCAAGCGACGAAGACTGTGCCGTGCTGGCAATGAACATGCTTCAAGATCTCAACATGACGTGCTTGAAACGAGTGGCTAGCGGTACCTCCGCAAATGAGATGGAGATGGAAACAATTGATGCTCCGATGAGAAATGTATCCAGGGCTGTGAGATGCATTTCGGCCATCTTAGTATGCCCTTGCTCTCAGAAAACAGACGTTGGACTCTTAGCTGCCGCTGTCTGCACGTCGATACTCGACACCTATGAGAGCATTTTTCGCAGCTGCATACCCAGAGAGAGCGCGCGGGTATTGGAAGAGCTTCCGAAAGTGGCAAGTCTGGTGATGCAGTTCAACAATCGGTGCTGCGAGGACGTGAAGGACTATTCGGGAAACCTGCTTCCCGCTCTTGGGGCGTCTCTCAAAGCTAGGCTGCAGACTATGACCAACGAGGCCATCGATTTTCTGGCCCGAGATTGAACAAAATATTACTAGGCGGGAATCCGAATAAACTCAGAAGAAGACAGGCTGCTTTTGACAAGTAATTGCGGCGGCGAGGTGGGTTGTGGGTGGTGTAAGCGAATGAACCGCCAATGTTTTGAGCGGCACCTGTCGAACGAGTTCCAACATACTCGGTCAATGCTATAGGAAGGCGGTTGGTAAAAGGAGAGGAAGCAAGTGCCGAGAGGATAGGCGGGGTCTCTCTTTCCCAACAGTAATTAAGTGATGTGTTGCTTAAGTGAGACACTCTCAGAGCCATCACGACGAAGAAACATAGTCCACAGAGACCAGAATAGAGCATGGAATTGTAGAAATAACGGTTTTCCTCCTGCTATGTTGAGAAAATTGTTAATTGAAGGTGACCAGATGTAAGATTGAGGTTACACGGTTGCGATAGAGATTCTATATTCACCCCGCTTGCTCACGTGATGATCAGAATAACTCTCTATGAAAGTCTATACAGACCTAGAAAATCACAAGTTCCGCAGTAATAACTAGATATATTCCTAAATGAATTAAGCACGATGTGGGTGGAATACCGCTCCAAATCTTGGACGCTCTTTCCCCCTTTCTTAGATGCCCACCCCACTTGCCCCGACATTTTGCCGATGCCCTTTCGACCCCACCTCAACTTCAAATCTCAAGATCCTCTCAATATCTTCCACAAATCCTCCACACCATTTCAATTGCCGACCTAGGAGCCAAAAATGTACGCAATGCAGAGTTTTCAGGCGGATGACAAAGTCAAACTCAAATACATCGACACCGGCGCCGATGGCGGCGAAGAGGCGCTGAAGCCATGGTTGGTTTTAGTACGTTGATCTCCCCTTTTATGTTTTGCCTCTGTTCTTGTTACACTCCCTTTCTGATGCCAATGGGCCAATCAAATCGGTTACCAACATCGCATCAGTGTTGCCCTATAGTTGTGTCTCCACAAATAAAGCAATTTCCAAGTCCAAAGATCGACGATCGCGGATTAGTGATACATTGGCCTAGTGGTGCAACATGTATTCCCAATCATGGCATTGTCTGTTCTTTCCATCACACCACTAGCAATTGGGCCCTGTCTAATCATCTGTCTCACTGCACAATCACTCTTTTGAATCCAATCACCCAAACCTCAGGCAGTTGTCCCTTGCATACCCCGATTCGAGTTGCCAGTTTCATCAAGCCCTGTCATACCTTGTCCACAACTCTAATACCTAAAATTAGATTCATGGCTTCACAGGCTCCTCAGCAGTCTGGAAACGCAACATCCCTGCTTTAGCAAAGACTTATAGAGTCATCGCCCCTGATCTACGTGGTCATGGTGAAAGTGATAAGCCTAGACATGGATATCATGTCATGAGGCTGGCGAAGGATTTGCAATGCTTACTGGGCTGGCTTACAGCCAGGACAGGAAAAGGGACCTATGATGAAGAAAAAGAGCACTCCGGACAATGGAAGGCAATTGGAGGGAGTTTAGGCTGCTCAATTTTGTGGTGAGTTGGTCTCTCAGTTTCAACTCAAATTAGGAAGATCATTCATCTACCCATTTTAATGTCCGATCCCGTCACCCCCCGATATCTTTCAAGACCATTTCCAACACACATCACATGGCAAACGGTTGCCGCAACTGCAGGAAGCCGCCTTCCACACCCGCATCTGTCACATCTCAAGTTCCAAAACACTCAGCTCACCTCCCCCATCACAGGGCCTACGCCTCTCTCTTTAGCACCCACCCCTTCACCCACATAATACTTATCGATCAATCACCGCTCCAAAACAGCGATCTCAGTGGATGGGACTCGCGCTTCTGCAACCGTGGCATGAACTCGGCCCCAGCTGTGTCCGCCCTGCAAGCCACGCTCGCCCTATCTCCCATAACGGCGCACAAGGGCACCATAACCGCCTGTCTCTCCTACCGATCACATCCTCTCCCCACCGACACCATCTCAGCTGAAGACACGGCGTCAGATGAGGCATTCTTTCTTGGGGAGGCAATGAAGGGCGATCAGTGGTGGTACGGGAAGCTGATGGCTGACCACACGGCGCTTGATTGGCGGGATGATATCCGTGCGTGTTTTGGAAAGGGTAGCGGGAGTGCCACGAAGGTGCTAGTGGTGGCGAGTAGCAGGAGTGGGTGCTTTCCAGCTGCCGGGCCGATGGCGGTTGTTGATTTGATTAATGAGGGGTGTGAGGGGCAGGAGAAGAGGGCGAAGGGTGTAGTTGTTGATTGGGGCGGACACTGGCTGTATTGGGAAGATCCGGCCAAGTTTGAGAAGATTGCCCTGGACTTTCTTGAGGATAGAGAGGTGATCGATGCTTGATTTAGATGGCCGTGTCTATAGATCATAGCTAGTAGATACAAAAGATCATCCAGGGTTTTACTGTACAGACGTAAATCATTACTTTCATACGTGTCTAAAAAAGTCCCGCAGACCTTCTCATCCTATCCATTGTAATCTTATTATCCCAGTCTTCCAAACACGCCGAGGGGGCACCCCCTCTCTCGGCATGTAATCCATAAACACCGACCAAAGTTTTGACTTCTGTCTCTCTGAGATGTCCCCATCTTGACGGTATCCAAGGTCGTCGTTTCTTATGTACTTTGAATCTATTGGTAAAATTCCGTCACGTAAAGTTCGGCCGCGTGACTTGAGCTATGTAGCTGTAAAAGATATGTCGAACACGCTTGCGTTGCAACAGTCATAATACTGAGTGGGGTATAGATAAAATCACAGTGGTGTAGATATATTTCTACTTCTTGCCGCCGTGTTGAGAGCTGGGATATTCTCCGTAATGCTTGATATCACATTACCCTTCTTCCAGAGATCGTAAACAGAGTACAAGTACATGGACCGCGCTTCTTCAGCTTTGAGTCGGATCATGATTCCAAATAGATTCATCCAGATAAGCGTTCGGATCCGTGATCATCTGCTGGTTCTCCAAATTCTGGAGTTCATCCTGCGTCATCGTCCAGTCCGGCGTGGCTGCAAAGAAGCCGGGAGTTTCTTCTGATAACCATGTGTTTTGGGAAGGAGCGGATGCTTTGCGACTACCAGACTCCGATTGTCGGTACGGGAATTGCCGAGTATTCGAGCTTGAGGTGTCGCTGGATGGCGTATTACCAGATAGTGTTGTATGTATAGATTCTGCGTGGCCAAGAGGAGAGAGGTCTCTAAATTGCTCTCCTGGAACCATCGGCGTGATTGGAGGGATTACATGGCTCCCATGATTGTTTCCAGCGTGATATGAAGTATGGCTGCGGTCAAGTGGTTGCTTCGTCCAAGGATCCTGGTATGGACCTGTGGTCGAGCTCATATCGCGTGGGCTTTGACTGGCACTCGTAGGGGGGTTAACACCATACAATGGTAAAACGTTACTGGTCCCATCGATCCGAGGTGAGGCTTTGTCCTTTCCCTTTTCATGAGGGTCGTTTTTGGCAAAATTTTGGATTTCTTGTACGGTCATAGGCATCCCCCCTCGTGAAACGATCAGTCCAGTCATAGGGGTGCTAGGCGGTTTGGAGCCATCCTAGGGAAATTCATATTAGTAAAAGTTTCTAATCATCTCCGTCCACTTAAGAACCTCGGATAGGGGTATCCTGAAGGCAAGAGCAAAGAAAGGCATGCTTACCGCCTTGGGGAAACCATGTTTGAGTTCGCCGGAGACTGTACTTTTAGCAATGCCACTAGCTTCAGCGTCAAGCTCTAACTGCGTAACAAAATGCTCGGTGATTGGATGTCTTTTGGAGAGTGCTTTCATGGCAGCTATGAGAAATTCGAGATTCGCCAGATTTTGTGGATGGGGACTTTCAGTCTTTTGGTTCTGAATGAAAACACCGCCGGCAAGACTGTAGGAAACCGAGGTCAGTGGATAGTTCTTAGGTCTTTGCTCGAAAAAGGAGCAAAGGGTCCGCGACGCGGAAGTTCTTTATGGTCTTTATAGATCAGGGAAAGTATGGAAACAGGCTCTAGAAAACATCTTTATCGAATAGGAATAGATCGACGAAGGAGATTTCTCTTTTACTTACTATAAACAAAAACCTACCCACGCATTCATCTAAAAAAATCAGCTCAGTCGAAATATTGTCGTACCATAAGCATACCTTCGAGCTATCAACGTGACTGACAAGGCGCATAAGATTCGTAATCTCTTCTGCAGCCATGACGCTTCTAGAACGACTTTGGCGGATAACACTTGAACCTTTGTTGTGGCGTTCTGCTGTTTGTACAGCTGCTTGGTGAAGACATATGCTGGAGGCATGAATATTCATGTGGATAAAGACCGTATTCATATCTCGAAGACCATAAGGCAGTCTTAGATGATCCGGAAGAAACATGAAAGTATTTGAAAGAACATTATCCATCTTCCGATGTCTTTTCCAAAATTCCCCATTCGCAATGTCTTCAGGGTGTTCATTGGGGCCAGTCCGATGTAAGTGTTCGAAGTTGTGCCCGAAAAGAGCGGCGGATAATACGACTCCACCGTAAGGGGAAATATGACTAGCACCCTCTGCAGTTAAAGCTTGTGCCAATGAGATTGTGATCTGCTCAGTGCCACTTTCGAAAAATTCTTCTGATGCAGGAAGATTTGTCATGATCTTGAAAATTTAGGAGTTGAACACACCAGAAGACTGAATGCACGCATACCTCTTTTTCGTCTATCATCATCGGCCACCCTGTTCCAGAACTCGCCCATCGATCTCCATAGAATGCTGCCCAAAACGTTCTCCGTCGCTCTTCACGTTCGATCCAATCTCGCGGCGGCGGTAAAATCCTTTTGACGTCTGTTGTTTCTCCATCTAAGCGGTGGAGTCCTAGCATATGACACAGACGCGCCATCCGCCCAATACTCATCCACGATCGCGAGAAATATGTCTTTTTGGCTTCGTAGGTTCCAATCAAACCCCACGTTTGCGCATGATATATGGTCACAAACGTCTCCCCATGGCCCTGCAATTCCTTAGCGTCTACATCTTATGACCATGAACAGCACCGACCTTCATCTCCGCTGCTTCAGTGTACTTCCGAGCACGCTGGTAAAACATATCCTGGTAGCAGGAATACTTGTCTGTCACTGATGCTGCTTGTGTCCACATGGCATATAACAGACAGATGGGTGGTCGCATATGAGGCGCTCGATCCAACGATGCCATGAAGCGTAGTCGGTGCATCATGGGAAGGGTGCTATGGAATCCTTCGAAGTATATATCGTACCTGCGCAGATTAGTACCAACTCCTTTGATTTTTTTTTTTTTTTGAGCTTCATAAACATCGCGGTATTATGTTTGAAACAGTTGAACCAATGCAAGTGACTCAGGATAGACAGAGACAAAGTATGAACTAAGAAGTCTTGAAGCCACTGGGCTGTTGAAGTTGCCTTGGTTGAAACTTTCCTAACCATAGCTATTGAGTTGGAGGGGAATTCTGAGATCCACTAATCCGTGAGAAGATATTCGTGCACGTACAACTCATTTATCATATCTTGTGGGGGTAACGGTTCGTCTAGTCCAAGAGCGATGAGATCGTGGGAGAAAGGGTCTCCCAAAGGAAGGGAAGGCGCGAGGCTTGGGAAATCAAAACCAGCAGCGTGCATGTTGTGCATATCCAAGGATGCATGGAGAATCCCGCCGTCTTCAAGAGGTATGTCCATATTGTCTGCAAGAGCATCCCAATCGGGTTCAAGGTTTTGACCAGAAGCGTATTGAGTGGTGCCTGCTATTTTTTCGGCCACGAGTCTTGTCTCGACCTGAGCTGCTCAACGTTATTCCATGTACGCTTTGGAACCACAACCAGATATGCCTACCAAGTCTTTCCTCCAATTCCTTCATGTTCCGCCGCCTAGAGCCCAAATTTCTGCGGCGCTCTGGGTATTCGCATTCGTGCCGCAATCGCACGCAGGTTCCGCATTGTGGCTTCACTCTGTCGCACTTCAACTTCCTCCTTCGACACGACACACAGGATATTGTCTTTTCAGGCCCTTTGGCACCGGCCGCAGATGAACCTGCTGCAGATGCGCCTCCTCCTTGCGCTTCATTGTTGCTTGCGGAGGCTCCTGGCGCAGAAGCCGGATCTATCGTGTTGTTCCCTTCTCCAAACATGACGCTTTCAATTCAGCAGTGAATAGGAAAATAAGCAAAAATATAACAGTATTGAAAATTGTAAGGCATAAATACGTGCGCGGCGGCTCTGTACTCGCAGTCCATCGATATCGATCATGGAATATCGAAGTTTTGTATTTGCTATTTTCAGTATTCCACGTTAGGCGTGGAGTGACGCGTGGGACTATCGTCCGGGCTGGCGTCTCTCGCTATCCGTACTTCTCAGCCTTGCAGATTATATACGAGAAAGCCAATCACAGGCCTCTGTTGAAGGGCAAGCGAGCTGAATTTTACGTAGATTTACGAGAAGGAAGACTCGCAGTAACCTAGCCTTGTTTTATTTTTAGTCTTCATATCAAGTTAGCTACGCATCTCCCCCCTCAATTGCTCTTGAATGTCAAGGATAAGGTTCAAACAGGAATAAGCTTCAAGGCTCCAGAATCAGTCGTCTTAGCAACCGGAAGGGATTACGCTGCCTAAAGTCGGACCCAGCATCCCGGACTCGGGTTCACCAGGTTCCTCTTCAACAGCCAGATGGAAGCCCCCTCTCTTTCGAACAATCAGCCCCGATCATTTTATAAATCTGAGCTGTACATGGACTTTGAGAAATTTATTGATCCAGGATGTGGATCAGCGATCTGTTCTGACCTGGGACAATTTCCGACATGAACACGCTTCATTCTCATTGTATCAATCCCCTTTTTGTATACGGAACCATCAGAAAAGAGCGACCCTATCGTTATTGTGCGTGAACAGCGATGACATAGCCGAGATGGCACGTGGAAAGACCTTATTTATCAGTCCTTCGAGTAGTTGTCGTACGGTTCTCGTTGCATATTCCGAAATATTTGCACTTTCAGATGTCAGAGAAGCACCGCAATGGGAAGTGGTAATGTTGTTTGCTCCCTAATTTCGAGTCGATCGCCTATTTGGAAGAGATGGGCAGCAGCTAGAGAGATTACGGCTTCTCCGTTTGTACATGTACCACAAACGCAATGACCGGGCTGCAACCGTGGTGTCACGTAGATACCCGGAAATCCTATTTGGGAACTGGGGAATCAAGATGATTGGCAGCATGGCTGGTCTTGGAAATCTATCGAACGAACATTGCCAATGAAAGTCACCGACGTACTTCTGGAAAGTACGTTGCACTTATTGGACACATTTCTCGAGAATATGATGAAATCTTGGGAATTTGACCATATGATGGGCCTCCAAGTACCCAAGTCTTCAAAAGAAGAAGGCTGAAAATGCAAGTCCCATTTCAAACCTACTCGGAGCTATCGTCAACACTTCCTGCCGCCAAACTCGCTGCTTTCATCATGCCTGCAGATCCGGAAAGCTGCTCTGGGCGTTGCTGCATCTCGGCGAATACAGCGAGAAGTGGTTTCTGGGGCCTGCGAAGAGCAAATACCTTCCACGGAGTATTCGAAGAGAGGAGAATCTCTCACGACCATGAAATGTGCCGGAGGATTCTTTCCAAACCTTTGATCCGATCTATGGCAGCCACTTTCAGCGATTGTTCCGGCACAACCTGTTGTCACGAAAGCGGCGGACATACAAACGCAAACGAAGCCGAAATGAGCGACTGCTCTGGGAGAAATTGCAATCATGGCAAATATTCCTATCAATCCAACCGACTAGGCTCTCCCGACGAGCTCCAGGATCAGATCACCCACGCAGCTTCCATTACCGAGGTCGACCCCGATGAATACTTGTCCAATGTGAAGCACATCGTCCTCGAGGTGCAGGGAATGGATTGCACATCTTGCGAGGAGAAGTTGCGGAGAGCCCTCAGTTCCATTTCTGATATCTCCAACATCAAGGTCAGCCAACTTGTGTCTCGGGCAGAGTTTCACCTCTATGAATCTGTGGCTTACAACGGCGGAAACATTGCCAGAATTATCCGTAGCAAGACAGGATTTAAATGCACGAGGATTCTTCCCACGGGAGCGAAGTTGCACTTAATTGTAGAAGGCGATGCTGAGAGATTTCTTGGTAATTACCCAAATGGTGTGACAGATGTGAGCATCGTTAAGGAAAACGTTGTTGTGTGCTACCAGCCTAGAATCATTGGTGCCCGGTACGTGATCTCTCAAAGAAGAGTCTTTTTTGGAGTGTCGAATTCTCCACCTCCGCCATGGGCTCTCACTTTTCAAAGAAGTTATGCTAATTCTGTGATTTCCACACATCTAGGACATTACTTTCTAACCCCTTCTTCCTCGGCACGAAACTAGCCCCTCTGCCTCCTCCTAGGGAAGTGACGGCAAATAAAGCCCAGCTTTTAGAAACCGCGTGCAAGACTCTTGCTTCGGCATCATTGACAATACCCGTGCTTGTGCTAGCCTACGCGCCTTTGCCGGAACACAAATTACTCTATGGAGCCATTTCTCTGGTCTTGGCGACGCTTGTTCAGTTTGCCGTAGCTGGGTCCTTCTACTTGAACGCTTTCAAAAGCTTGATTTACATCGGGATGGTAGAAATGGATATGCTGGTGGTCCTCAGCACAAGTGCTGCCTACATCTACTCGGTGATTGCTTTTGCCTATCAGACTGCAGGACACCCTCTTTCAATTGGAGAGTTCTTCGAAACCAGTACTCTCCTTGTTACACTCATATTGGTCGGCAAGACTGTCAGTGCCTTTGCGCATCACAAAGCAATAGAATCAATATCCATGGAATCATTACAGGCCCCCACTGCTATGATTGTCGATCCACAGTCACTGAAAGAACACGAGATTGATGCCCGCCTGCTCGAATATGACGATATCTTCACAATTTACCCCGATACTTCTGTCGTCACCGATGGGTTGATAATTACAGGCGAGTCCGAGGTCGATGAATCGATGATCACTGGTGAGGCCGACCATGTGTCCAAAAAGTCTGGCATGTCAGTTGTAGCAGGTTCAGTCAATCATTCAGGCACGCTCTCGGCGAAAGTCACTCGTCTACCATACGAGAATACCATCCGATTAGTTGGCTCAATGGTTGACGAAGCGAAATCATCGAAGCCCAAAATTCAAGAGATAGCGGATCGTGTCGCTGGACAATTTGTGCCGGCCATATTGTGCATCACTGCAGCGGTGTTCATCATTTGGGTGTCGATCGAAAAGGCCATTCGTCATCACAACACCGGAACTGCTTGCATCACAGCCATGACTTATGCCATTTCGTCCCTAATTGTTTCTTGCCCCTGTGCAATTGGCTTAGCCGTCCCCATGGTGATAGCCGTAGCAGGAGGTGTAGGTGCAAGACGCGGCTTGATTCTCAAGTCTTCGGAGACGATCGAAATAGCTCGCAATGTCTCCCATGTCATATTTGACAAGACTGGCACACTCACCCAAGGCAAGCTATCCGTGGTGTCTGGAGAATTCCCTAAAGGAGGCTCAGATAAACTCTCTTCGATCATCTTAGGAACAACAGCTAATAGCAAGCACCCGGTTTCAGTCGCCATTGCGAATCACCTGAGCGCTCTTGGTCTTGAACCTGCACAACTCGAAGATGTCATTTCAATACCAGGGAAGGGAATCCTAGCAAGAATAGAAGGCGCGGCTATTCGGGCAGGGAACCCTTATTGGCTTGGGGTTGAAGGCACAAACTCCGTTCGCAAAAATCTCGAGCTTGGCCTGTCGATTTTCTGCGTGACAATCGACAGGGAATTGGTCGCAACCTTTGGACTCAGAGACCAGCTACGTCCAGACGCTTTAGAGACTGTCAAGGATCTTGAGCGCCGATCCATCACAGTATTATTGATCAGTGGCGACAATGAAGCCGCCGTCCACGCTATCTCCACGCAGCTTAATATCCCAAGCTCCCGCACGCGTGCCAGATGCACACCAGCAGACAAACAGCAGTACGTCCAAGAGCTCCTCCAGCCAGGTGAAAACGTCGTTCTCTTTTGTGGCGATGGGACCAACGATGCCGTGGCTTTGGCTCAAGCTGACATTGGTGTCCACATGAATGAGGGCACAGATGTGGCGCAGAGTGCCGCGGACGCGATCCTAATGCGTCCTTCTCTGCAAAGAATTCTGACGTTGATTGATCTCTCAAACGCGTTCTACAGACGTGTGGTCTTCAATTTCGTCTGGTCTTTTTTGTATAACAGCTTTGCCGTTTTATTGGCGGCTGGTGCTTTTCCTCATGCCAGAATTGCCCCTCGGTATGCTGGTCTTGGGGAGATAGTGAGTGTGGTACCGGTTGTACTTGTTGCGATGCAATTGCGGTGGGCTAAGCTTTAAGGTTTCATCCTCTTTTGACAACTACCTCGGAATCTAAGAATGATGTATAACATCAAGTTTTGGGAATGTTGGTGCAAGAAGTCTATGGTGAGGGATTCGGAGGAGTTTTTGGAGTAAAACCTTGATACTTTCAAGTCCGGCGAGGATTTATTTCATTTGTGATGTCTTTTCATGGAATTATTGTAGACGGCTGGGAAATACTGAATATCAAGAGGCGCTTCATCGAGCAAAAGAAGCATCCAGGGACTCAGATTATCAGAAATCAGCCCAAAATAATCATTCTAAGCAATCTTTCCCATTCAGTCCGACACATTAACAATCAATTTTAAAGCTCAAGCTGAGTGATGGCAACTGCAACATGCTGACGCTATCAGCGCGACGGAGGATCGGAGGATGGGCTCTTAACCCCCGCAAATCCCCGCTGACAACACTTCTGATTGGCCAGCTCCAAACTGACCGACGGACGATCAAAAGTTATATCCGCCGCAACACAGCAGCAGCCTGTATCCTTCGCAATATCAAACGCTGTTTCTCTTGGCACCGTCAGCCTTCTGCTAATAAGAGACTGGGCCCTCCTCCCTGATTTCTTCTCCGTTCCTCCTTCCAAAACTCGGAAGGTGAACATGTCCGACCCCCCGCCAGCTGCTGCTCCATCGAAGGATGGCAACAAGACTGGGGAATCCAGTACTAAGTCGTTGCCGCCGAAATCAAGCAGAGCAAGGTTCAAGCCGCAACTCTCCTGCACACTATGCAGAACTCGGAAGTAAGTGTTACGTGTCTCATATTTCCGGAATCTTCAGCCAGTTACTCGATTTGACTCGGTCAGATTTGCTAGCTCAGTTTCAAATGAAGTGGCACCATTTGTTATATGCATCATTTCGGTCGCTAACAATGTTCAGACTACGATGTGACCGAAGTATGCCATGCCAAAACTGCGTTAAGCGGGATTTAGCTGGGTCGTGTACCTACGTGCACGCTGGCATTCGCCGCGACAAAGCAACACCTATCCACAAGCCGAGTACGAACAATGGCTCCAAAGATGTTCACAGTCAGATATCTCGTCTTGAAGAGCTTGTCATCTCCCTGATGAACAAGACGAATCCGAATGGACTTTTACCCAGCCGTGACCCACAAACTTCATCTGCGAGTGGCACTCGACCTTCGCTGGACGGACCAAGACTGGATGAACCATGGACGGAGGTCAATGCTCTCAAAGAGACTGAGGAGTCCCTTGGAAGAATTAACATAGATGATGAACAGCCGAATTATGTAGGGAGCACTCACTGGGCCGCAATTCTTGACAATGTAGGCTGTCTCCTAATCTTCTCAGCGCAATAATTCTTCGGAGCGTCATACTGAGTAGTGGTTTCTCTAGATTGCTTGCTTAAAGGACAAACTTGAGAATCATGATCCTCCTGTTGAAGAAGGTACACGGCAAGAGCCACTGTCTGCCGGCCCGGATCTACTCGTTGGCGGCTTTAGGAAAGCCACAAGGAATGAGATTCTTGCATCTGTACCTTCTCGACCGACAGTTGATCACATGGTGGAAGAATTTTTCGCCAGTCCTGATATGGGCTCCAGTAAGACTATCTGTTTTTTCAAATTTTATCGTCTCCCATCCCGTCCAGAGACTGACTTTGATGTACAGCCCTGTTCCATCAACCAACATTTAGAAAGGAGGTAAAAGTTTCCGAATTTTAAAGCTGAATCATTCACTTACATGGCATAACAGTACGAGAGCTTTTGGAAGGATCCTTCAAAAACGCCCATAATGTGGATCGGGATGCTGTTCTCCATTCTCTGCTTGACGACCTACTATGCATTGATGTCGGAAACTAATTCATTCAATGACTCGCAAGAACTTGCTCTGAGGGATCCAGTCGAAGCCCTCGCTATATTCCGAGAGAGGACCGTTCAATGCCTAGTCCTCGACGACTACACTGAGCCTGGTCCCTACACTATAGAAACACTGATGATGTACTACATTGCTGAACACTTTCGGAGCCAGGATACACGATTCGGGCTTTGGCTTGTATACGGTGTCATCGTTCGAGCTGCTATGAGACTAGGTTTCCATCGCGATGCTTCACACTATCCAAATATCTCCGTATTCCGAGGTGAAATGCAACGCCGACTTTGGGCTAGCATTGTCCACATTGATCTTCAAACATCGCTGCAGGTAGGACAGTCAAGGATGATCAAAGATGGCATGTATGACACCGAAGCCCCCCGCAACCTTCTGGACGAAGATTTCGACGAGCATGTCAAGGTCCTGCCTCCGTCCAGACCGGATGAAGAACTCACACCCATTGGATACTCCAACGTGAAAAATCGAATCAGCAAAATTTTTGGCACAATCGTGGACCAAGCCAACTCAACTTATCGAATCTCCTATGACGAAGTCCTGAAATTGGACAAAATTCTGCATGAAACTCATCAGAAGGTGCCCGACGTTTTCAAGGTCCGGAGTATCGAAGACCTCGCAACCGGCAGCGTGGGAACCCGAGTACGCAAATATTCAATTGATCTCACTTTCCAACAGGCACGATGTGTTCTCCATCGCAAATTTTTTGTTCTCTCGAAAGCAACCACAACCGCTACCTATCCCTACCCCTATTCGATGAAATCGTGCATCGAAGCCGCCATGCGAATTCTAGAGTGTCAAATATACATGCACAGCGAGACTCAGCCGGGAAGCGCCATGCACAACAAATACAGATGGAAGACTTCGTCGCTCATCACACACGACTTCTTGGTTGCCGCGATGCTGATTTGTCTTTACTTGGGACACAGTATTGGACTGGCACCCGGGCAACAGAAGCCCGAGTCTGGAATACAGGTGAAATGGAGTCCTGAGAATATGCTTCAGACGATCAACTCATCGTACCGAATCTTCGAGGAAATGAGTGGCTCCTCGAAAGAAGCGCTCAAAGCTGCAAAGGCTTTGAAAGGGATGCTGGCCAAGGTTCGAGGAGCTGGCTTCTCGCCGTCCAGCAACGAAGAGATGACAGTGGAAACCTCTCGATCAGTGCCTAGTAATGGGCATGGAACGTCACCTGCTGGTATGTAGCTTGGGCTGTCCTTCATAAGTGTTTAGACCACTGACGTTTCGCACCAATCTAGCATTCACATCGGCCCAGCAGGCAGCCCAGAATCTTCAACTACAACAGACGTCGACGCAATGGCCCGGAGCAGCCACTTACATGAGCCAGAATCAGCCCACTGACATGAGCGCGTGCCTTCAAGCACCTGCAATAGATGAAGGCATACCAGCGACCGTTGAACTAGATTGGGTAAGTAAAGCGAACCCGAAAATACTCCCATCCATTAGCAAATTAGATCTTCATGAAAGATCCCAAAAATATGACAATTGCTAACGGACAATCTCTTGTTCTAGGAGCTATGGGACAACCACTTCTACAGCAACGACCTATCCCAGACCCCACCTGACCTCTGGAACTTCGACGCGAACATCACTGCAGGGTTACCATACCCAGACCAAGAAAACTTCATGCAGTGGGACCAACAATTGTAGGAGAGGCTAAATAGATGGCGCCACCAAGTACCCGGCATGTTGGGGCCTGGTGGGGCTTGGTTGGAGTAAGCTTTTCCAGATTACAGAGCGCAGGTGCCCTAATGGCCGGGGGACAGGGAAAAGAGTCTTGGCGGGGGAATCGCGGCATTTGAAATGGATTTTGGACGCGTATTGTAATCATAGATGGCGAACTGGATCCGAGATGAGGAATTGATGTGCCTGCATGGATATTGGATAACGGCAGCCGTGGTAGGGTTCAGGGATCTGTGTAGACTCGATAGACTCGCGGGAAATAGTCCCTGGCAAGAATTTCATTGGTAAGCCATTTACTTCTCCGCCAGCGTCTTTGTGACACAGAAAATCACTGCAGAAGGTCTCGGCATTGGGTCACAGCAGTCCACGAGATCTCCCCTCTCGACGCCTTTTTCTTATTTCCGAAACACCAAAATAGCAATTGAAGCTTCGTGACATTGGTATAGGAATAGAAAACAAACAAGAAGAGCGTGAAGGTGACCCGATGAGGGGTACAATACGTCCCCTGGACTACCCCGCAGTCATCAACTATCACACCACTACTGTACGAAATCCTTTCCCCATTCAGAAGGAGAATAGAATGAAAGTTAAAGATGCTTCCCGATCTATTACCGATTACAAAAAGTGCTGGCATAACATTTTGGCATTACTGATTTCCAGCCGAGGACCCTTTGCGTCCTTTGCAGGCCTCATCCCCGTCGATGATGCAATGACAGGCATGGGAATATACACCCGTAGCTTGTGAGAGGAATCCAACAATGTGTTACCACAGATTGAGCTCTTTCTCCGCTGAGCGGTCCCAATAATCCATTTTGGCAAGAGATTTGCCAGATGACTCTACTAGTGCTAGGGAGGGAGTATAAGAAGGCAATGGAATCCCAGATGGCGATCAACTTGTCCTTCGATATTTAGTATATCCGAAATCCAACTTTTGAAGCTTTGCGCGTATTTCTCGGATCATAATGGCACCAAAAGCTCTTTGCTCCCTGGCAGCCTTGGTAGCTACTGCAAGCTTTTCGCAGTACGCCTTTGCGGCGCCAACGGGAACCTCAACTGCTGCAGCTCCAACCGCCCTCCTGGGCTATAACCCGGCCAATGGAGTTAAGAACGAGGACACGGACAACATCAAATACACTCTGGTGCCAGGCCAAACCGATTCTGCCGCTATTGGAGCTTTCCTCGACTTCAACAACGTCGAGAATCCCCAGCCTGTAAGTCCTCAAAAGTTAGAGCGTGTGGGACATGAAACTGACGCTCGTGCCAATCCAGATCCGGGGGAGTAAAGGCGGAACCGATCCAGGACCTCGAACCCCAGAATACGACAAATTGAGCCCTGACCATCTCGCGCCACCAGGAACAGACCACGGCAGCGTGAGCAACGCTCAATGGCCTATGGGTCTGAGTCACGCAAAGCTGGGGCTCAACAGGGCTGGATGGTCACGCCAGCAGAATGTCGACAATATTCCAGCGGCGCTAGATATGGCGGGCGTGGACATGAGATTGGAGGAGGGTGCTTATCGAGAGCTGCACTGGCATAAAGCTTCGGAATGGGCGTATATCTTCAACGGCAGCGTGAGAGTTGAGGCCGTCAACGAGAAAGGGCAAACTTTCGTGGATGATTTAAGTGCTGGGGACGTGTAAGTGCTCTTCCTGGAGCCTTTTGGAATCCATTTGCAAAGCTAATGGTAAATAGGTGGTTCTTTCCCCCGTAGGTAGCTTCTTTCATGCAGGGAAATAACACTTGAGGCTAACGACAAGCAGTGGGGTTCCTCATTCCCTCCAGGCTTTGAAGGGTGGCGTTGAATTCCTGCTCGTGTTCGACGATGGCGAGTTTTCTGAGGACAATACCTTCCTTGCATCGGAAATCTTTGCTCGTAATCCCGTTAGTAATGCTCTCTGAAAGACTCAAGAAATTGACACTAACATGGTACTACAGAAAGAAATCCTGTCCAAGAACTTCAAAGTCCCGCTCTCTGCATGGGATAATATTCCAGCAGGGGAGCTTTTCATTTTCCCAGGAACGAAAGCACCAACAGATATCTCCAAACAAAACATCGTTGGCTCGGCAGGCATTGTCCCAGTACAAGAATCATACACATATCATCTTTCCAAGCAAGCGCCAACATTCAACTTGGAAGGAGGGAGTATCAAAATCCTCGACCCAACCACGTTCCCCATTGCAGCTAAGTTTTCCGCTGCAATCGTTACAGTGAAACCAGGAGCAGTCCGCGAAATTCATTGGCACACAACCAGCGATGAGTGGAACTTTTTCATTGCCGGTTCAGCGCGAATCGGCATTTACGCAGCTGAAAACAACGCCAGAACGTTCGATTACCATGCAGGAGACACCGGATATATTCCCAAGGCGATGACGCATTATGTTGAGAACGTCGGGAAAGATGATGTGATCTTTATCGAGGTGCTCCAAGCAGATCACTTCTCAGGTGAGTACCCATGATCTTGCAAGGCGTCGAGTAATACTAACTGTGTGAACAGATATTTCGCTTGGACAATGGCTTGGATTGACGCCACCACAAATCGTTCAGGACACGCTGAACTTGACCAATACGACGGTATCTGCCTTCAAGAAGGAAAAGCAGTACATTGTGCAAGGAGATGTAGTTGCGTAAAATATGCTCGTGCTTAAGATATGGAGCTCCTTGATTTTTGGGTTGCGGCGATAGGCGCAGGCTTGGCGCTTCCCCTTCTGGCATCTTTCCTTTCTACGGATGTACTATCAGTCCACAATACTCAAACACACTTATGGTGCCTATCAAATTAGCAAGTATTTGAGTTGTACTGAGAGGAAGTCATACCGCAGAGCCATATCCCAAGATGTGCAGTTCAACAGAAATAGATGTCGGGCCTCAGCGGTGCCCACGACGGCTAAGAAATCGTTCGAGTATGAGAAATTGACATTGAAGTTAGGACTGCGGCAAACTCATCAAGTGCACCCATGCACGTTGCCTCAAGGGTTATCGACGTGGCTTAAATTGGCTGCTTGAAACAAATATAGTAGCCCATTCAAGACGCTCAGAGCAACCGGACTCACGCGAGAATCCCAGAATTCAACATGGCATTTCTTATTCTGCTGAGCTCATCAGCCATGTTCTTCGCCCGCTTCTTCACGTCTTCAGCTGCTGCTCGTGACAAGGCATTTGGATCATCTTTAGCCCCAATAACATGCGGTCTGCCCTCGTCAATTTCGTGGATCTCAGCCGCCAACTCTGCCGCATAGTTCGACAACTGAGAAGAGAATTGAACGAAAAGCAGCATAGCCATTGGAATGGCAGAGGATGGCGGTGGTTTGTACGATCCCATTCGAAGCTGGGGAGCGGCCATGTTTATCTCCCTTTGGGCTGGGGTCAACATCTCGCCTTTGTGATCCATGCATACCGCCATATGCTTGAATAATTCTTCGTATACTCCAATGAGACGCAGGTGAACAGAAAGAATAAGTAAAATCGACGATTGATCTGGTGGGGTTTTTCGAGTAGCTCCTCGGGAACGCATGTTTCCAGCCCCTGAAGTCGGATTCGGTGAAGTGGAGGTGTCCGTATCGTTAGAAATACCACTGCTATCGGTCATCGAACTGGGTGTCGAGGCGGAAGAGACTTGGATGCCAAATAATGCATCTAAGAAGGATGGATATACATCGATCAGGTCCTGGGTCAGTTGAAACAATTCGTCAATGCTGTATTTGGTGTATTTCTGCAGACAACTCCTATCGGTATCTGCGGGTACAGGATCATGAATTGATTGAGGCGGCATGAGGGTACTGTGATCGTAGATGCGTACACTTAAGTCCGAAAGGAGGCGAACAAGTTGGCTCTGAATAGAACAAAGGTTAGAATGCATGTCTCCGAGAAGTGGGAACAATATTTCCCACAAATTTTGCGAAGCAAGTCTTTGGAAAATCATGACAAGTTATACTATGAAAGACGAAGTTGAAACGATCGAATGTCCTTGACTGGGTATGAAACACATATATCCATTTACTTACAATAGATTCTGGGTCAAACGCTTTCACACTGCGATTCCTCTCGTCATTGTCCGGGAATAGCGGATCCCATGACTTGAGTTGAGGGTGAGAGGCTTGCGGCATACAAAGATTCGATATCTCAAGCGCAGGGGTTGGTTCGCTTCGCAGTGGAATAGGCCCATTCTCTTTAGGCAGCTGCCACTGAGGGCTGTTAGGCATGAGGAAGTCGAAATCCAAGGGCATGTATGGGCTTTGATTTCCCGTCCCAAAGTCTTCGAAAGCATAATTGGCGCTGAAGTCCTGCCCTTGAGGTAAAGATCCAGCAGGCCAATTGGCGCCCAATAGGTCAGTGCCCGACTGCTCGAGCGCAGAAACAGAGCAATCAAGCGAAAGATTTGGATCAAGGTCTGAGGAACTGATCAGCAATTATCAAATTAAATTGATGCGGCGTTACTCCTTGAGAAGTGACGAAAGTCGATCTATATCTCTTGGAAAACATGGTTGCCCACACGTGATGAGTACGAACACAACTTGTTAGAAGCAGAACTTACCAATATTCTCAGAGTGTGTATCTATCCGTTTTCTCTTGTTACTATTTGAAACATCCTCAGAAAGAAAGTCTATCTGAGAAGCAACTGCGGGGGTTTGAGAGGTAGCGACAACAGATGTGCTCCCCTGATCTTCCTGTGGGGGCTTCTTTTGTCTGAAGGGGCTGAATATGCAAGAAGTTCGGGCCTTGTGGCATCGATCACAAGTGTCTTTACCCGGACGCCGAGGGCAGCGTAACTTTTGAGAATGGCATCGGTCGCAGGCCAATCGCCGTCTGATGTCGTCGGTCATGGTGGATAAAGCCGACTCTCTGGTCTCCTTGCAGTAAGACGGGGTGAGAGCTCCTTCTGGATGTTGGGGAAGCGACCACCGATTGAACACGGCTTATAAATGATATATGAATTCACTATAGTCGGACTGAAGTTGGTGATCAGAAAAGGCCAGTTATTTGACCTGGGTTGCAATTTTTGAGATCGTAAATACACTGCAGAGCACTTTGCTTGGCGGCGCGTAATTCAGACAAGTAGGCAGAAGCAGGCTGAGTAATGGGGCTCTGGTCTTGCAATGCATGCGCCACGTAGACGTTATCTGTCTCCTACAGCTGGATTGTAGCAACCTGGGAGTCTATACCATCCGACTTTGGACCACGCGTCTCGACTTGACGTGAAGCTGAGAATCATCGGCGTTGATATTCGGTATTCGCTTGGGATCCCATTCGCTTGTGTGCTTACTTCACTACGGGGTGGTGATATTGAGGATCCGCGGCTCATCAGTGTGGAATGGGTGTCTGCATTGAAAAAACTCTGTCTTGTATCAAAAGCCCCTTTCGAAATTCGGCGTTCAGGATATTTCCTGCCTTCTGGTCACGGTATGTCCTATCATATCGTGTCGACGCAACCACGCTGCCTCAACATGTTTATGGAATGATATTTCAAGCCCATTTACCTAAACAGTAGGATCCTTACGTAGGAAGGAGCAAGTCAAGTACTGAAAATTCTCGCATCAACATGGCAGATGGAAAAAACGTCGAATCCCATTTCAGGCAGGGCGCGCGGGCCAAGGACAATTTCCATGGCGTATCCAAACAATTGGAATGAAAGTCAAACTTCTGCCAGCCAGATTTGAAACTGTTTTCGTGTGCCTCTAGTTCCACCATTTGGCTTCTGATAGACCTGCATTGGTACCCCGCCTCGGAACAAAAGCATCCCTCAGTTGGAAAGTCTTCAGTTGAATTGCAATTCTTTTTGCAATAGCTTTACACTCCCAACTTCAATACGTCCCTCCTTAGACCTGGGTCAATCTAAGCAACTCAGGTGGTCGTTGGCACGCTCACTCAAATATAACAGATCGTCGAACTTCTCTCAGTGGGCCATCTTGATGGGAATAGCTTTCTTCGAGCTGTTCATAAAAGAGAAGCCAGGCCGGATCATGTCTTCCACTACAAAATGCCTCTTCCCCCCACACAAATAACCCCCTCCAAACTCCTCACCCGGTTCCCAATCATAGCCCTCCGGACATACCCCTGAGCGCGCGATTTGTGTTTGTGCCCACTGTTCTTGTGTTTCGCGGTCTAGGGGGGAGAGAGTGGCGAGGCGGGTTTGGAGGGAGGCGTGGTGGGGTGGGGGTCTAGGGGTGTTGGG
>Ga0247778_1000407_pt1 | contig 59122 bp, 56 predicted proteins | sample UWRJL049202B5_FD_179939 | JGI IMG/M metagenome (GOLD analysis project Ga0247778, IMG submission 179939) | Plant litter microbial communities from Arlington Agricultural Research Station in Wisconsin, United States - UWRJ-L049-202B-5 | ecosystem: Environmental > Terrestrial > Plant litter >... | reverse complement strand
CAGCGGCTGTGGAGGCATGGGGGCCAAACGAAACAGTGGCTTTACGGAACAGCCTCAAATCGCGTGTCCACGTTTGGCGTCATATTCTACTGGCCCTCCCCTAGTTCGAAGTATCGAAGTCCCGAGGAAGCCCTAGACTTTTGCCTCATGGAATGTTTATTTCTGGAGACCCCCCCAATTTTCCCTGCAGGTCGCTTCGCTAAAAATTTCAATGTCACTTCATGAAACTCCGCACGTCTGGGAGCGGCTCTTGGGTGTCTCATACCTCACCTTTCCCCAGTTTGCCGCGTATGACCACCCTGACTCCCTGACTCTCTGACTGCCATGAGACTGTTTGGCAAGTGCTCCGTCAAACCCGCCGCCGTGAGTCGTCAAGTTTGTGCTGCAGTTCCTAAGTAGGCCGGGCATTTTTCTCCGCTATCACTGTTCTCCCTGATGCCGCGAAACACGTCCTCGGGTTTGGAGAACCAACTTGGTAAGATGGGTCCTTCATCTCATCTGATCTTCTTTTAATGCTTTCCCATTCGCTGTTCGAATCCCATCGACCTTTACGTGTCGTGCTTCACTCTTGAACCCAAGCGCCAATGCCTTCACGCACGGTGTAGGATCAGCCGCCCGGTCGTTTCTGCTTCACTTTCGGCTTCTTTGGACGCTCTCGTTCATCACACTCTTTTGTTCACTTCTCTCGTCGCATCGAATTTCTTCTATCCGCAGGTGCCGGTCACGCTCTTTCTCTTCTATACCAAGACATTCATTCAACACACCACGGCTGGTCTGTTGGTGAACTTTAACTTCGATCTTGGCTCCGGGGAGCCGCGGCGGAATAGGATACTGTCTCTTTTATAATCACTCAAACGATGAAGAACTTTCTCAGGATATCTGTGTTGGCTGTCGCCGGCATATCGAACATTGTCCAGGTAAGACGGAAAACTGTGGGGGACTTGGAACGAAGCTGACTCTACGTAGGCTGATGAGCATTTCCACGCCTTTGCGCACGAGAAAAGAGGGCTGTCAGATATTATAGACGCACTCGAGGGGGCTAGTGGGGGACAAGCCAGTGGCCAGAAGCAAGGGGCAGCAGGAGCAGATATTCTTAGTGCGCTTGGAGGACCATTAGGGGGTCAAAGCCAGCAGAATGGAGCGGCAAAAGGAGAGAAGCAACCGCAAGGAGTACAGGCCACGACAATTTCAATTCAAGGAGGAGCAGCAGCGAAGGGAAACAATGCGACTTGTGCGGCGGCAGGCAAGGAGAAGACTGTGACGGTTACCAAGACGGAACAGGTTGCTGCGGCAGCAGGGACGGGAAATGCGTACGGATACTCTTTTACAGGTAGCTGGATTTGGCTGACTTTTACAGTGCTGTTCAATTATCGTTTGTCACCAAAACCGAGTTCGCAACCGGGGCTGCTCCAACAGTCACAGTTACTCCACTGCCTCAAATGGTTACTCAACTAGTTACGGTCACTGCAAATGCAGCCGCTGCTGGAGTCAATCCTCAAGCCAGCGAAGCAGCAGGGACTGGAAATGCAGGAAAAGGCAATGAAAATGGGAAAGCAAGCGCGTCTGTAGTTGGAGTTGCCCCAAGTGCGAGCGTTGCACCGGCGATTGGTGGAAACGGAAATGGAAATGGAGCAAAAGGCTCAGCGAGTGCTCCACAAGCAGCTGGTGAGTTAAACCAATGGCTCGAGCTTATTTATTCTAACATATATTAGCTGGAGTTGCTCCTGCAGCGAGTCCTGCGGCCGTTGGCAAACCAGGGGCCATGGCTTCAGGGACAGGAACGCTAAATGCAGCTGGGGGATGCGATTGTTCGTGTCTGTGTGGAACTGGATCGTTCCCAATGGGTGGTGCTGCCCCAGCAGCTGCCCAGGCTCCACAGGCTCCAGCAGTAGGAGCCACAACACTGCAGACTGTCGTTTCAAAGTCCTCTTCAGCCGCTGGTATCGCTCCGCCCATTCCAGCTGCGTCTCCCACGACTTCCGCCTCAATTCCCGTAGCACAGAGCGCTCAGGCCGAAAGTGCTGTTATTTCAAGCTCAGCAGCGAACCCAGTATCAAGCGCAGTAACGAGCGCGGCCACCAGTCCCGAATCAAGTGCCAAAGCCAGTACTATTTCCAGTTCTAGTGCTTCCATTTCGTCTGCTCCGGTGGCACAAAGCGCTGTAGCCTCTCCGACTAAAGCATCATCAGTAGCATCATCGCAAATCAGCCTCGCAGCCTCAATTTCACAAGCGGCAGGCCAGGCAGCCGCTGCCCAGCCCGAAACCGCATCTTCAATTTCAGATCCTATCAACATCAGCACATTCTCTCTCAGCAGCAGTCTCGTGCTAGGCAACTTGGCTACGGCCACAGGCAAAGTCTAGAGTCAAGTGTGCAGTCTGAGTTTGTTTTGGGCTTAATAATAATGATGATCTGGCGTTGTAGGAAGGGGATAATACCAAGGGCATTTGTTAAAGTGTTAGAAGAAGGGATAGAGTCCCGGTGACACGGCTTTAGTTGTAGATATCATTCACTTCGGAAAATCAAAAGACGTGCAATATCTGTCAACTATTCGCTTTTGCTTTTATTGTGCTAGGGGTATCTGACTCTTCTGGCGTACTGATCTCCTTCGATGAAGTATCCTCAGAGGTAATCTCCTTTGGCAGAGCCTTCGAGGGGGCATCTTTTTGTGCCGACTCTTTCCCAGCTTTCAAAGCCTCCAATCTCATCCTCTTTGCCTGTCTCTTGGAGATCTGAGGTGTACCATCCGTATTTTCTGGTTCCGCCGGTCTCTTTCCCTTCCCCTTCTTCCCAACCCCCTGCTGGTTTCCATTATTCGCCTTCTCACCTCCAGCCTTCTTCTCAACCATCCTCTCACCCCCCTCAATAACATCAATAACCCCCCTAAACCCACTCCTCTTAATCCCCTCATTAACGACCACCCCCCTCGCATTAACACCCATAGCCTCCATGCCCCTCTCCCTCCCCAGCCCCCAAACCCCCAGTAAATTCAACACATCAGCCGGCGCCCTCACCCCAAGCACACTCCCCGCCTCCCCACTAACAAGTAATCCCCTCCCCTTCGTAGCCCTCACAACCCCCACAAAATTCCCCACGAAATTCCTCCTCGCATCACTCCCCGCGCTCGTCGCCTGCGCATAGCAGATCTCGAACCTAACCCCCCTATTAACAGCCGTCATACACGGCTTCGGCTTCCAGTGAAAGGGATACCGCTGCGTGAGATCCAGACTAATAATACTATGTTCCGTAACCGAATTACACAGCGCCGTGAACGCTTTCTCCGCTTGTTCCCTGTCTTTCAATGCTGCTGGGCGTAGAGCGAGGATGTCGTATGCCGCTGCGAGGGCGGGGAGACGGTGGTTTTGGGAGGGGTCGGAGAAGGTTAGGGTTAGACGGCGGAGGATTGTGGTTCTGGGCGGGATGGTGATGCCGAGATCTGAGGGGAGCGGGATAGGGTTGCTGATTTGGGAGGAGATTTGAGAGGGGGTGAGGGTTTGGTTGAGGGCTATGGTGGTGTAGCCTAGGGAGGAGAGGAAGGCGATGCGGCGCTCGAGGTCGGCGGATGGGGTTGTGGGCGTCCAGGGGACGTTGAGATCGTAGAGCATTTTGGCAATATTGGTCGCGTGAGATTTTTTTTAGATGACTTGAATGTCGGCGCAGCTTCTCTGGCGTTTTGGAGGAGTTGGGTATTATTTGACGCGGTTTGGATGTTGGGATTGAAGGTCGACCACTTTTTTTTTGGAAAATGGACGAGGCTGACGCGATGCGGCGGAAGCCAATCAGAGAGCACCAGCCAGCAGCTCTCCTACTAACACCGCAATATTCACAATTGAGTTTTGAGTATCAGACAATTCAAAAAGTCTAACACGATTTCTTGTAAATACTCTCACTTTATTTTCGCTCTTCGCTGATTTTCTATGATCAAAGACTATAGTATCTAGGTACCGATTCTTCCTAAATCGACCCAGGCAGAGTCGGTGAGATTTGCAACAAAACTTGCAATTACCATAATAGATGAAATGCCGATTTCGCCACAATTTTTGTTGTCTAAAGATTAATGAGATCCGTCTAAATTGTTACTACTAACAAAGTCCTACCCCCTAATTTCCCGGTTCCTATCTATGCTTGTCCACCATTTGCCCTCAGCACTTGTCCAGAAACCCACGAAGCAGCAGGACTACTCAAGAACGCAACAACCTCCGCAATCTCTTCAGGCACTCCGATCTTATTCTGGGGGTTGAAACCCGCGATCGTCTTCAGAAGTTGCTCGCTCTTGCCGTTTAAGAACAGATCAGTGGCAGTAGGACCTGGCGCGCAGCAGTTGACCAAAATGCCCTTGCGAGCAAGATCCTTGGAAAGAGCTCGTGTCATCTGTTCTATGGCACCTTTGGAAGCGATATAGGTAAGGTAATTTGGCGTGACGGTACTGGCGTGGCATTGTGTAGTAGAGAAGAGTACAACGCGAGACCCAGGAGCCATGTGAGGAACAGCTTTCTATCGACTAATTAGCTTCTAACCCGCCAATCTTAAAGCTGGTAGAACTCACTTGAGTGAGGAACATGGGCCCCTTGACATTCAAATTAAACGTCAAATCAAATTCCGCCTCTGTAACCTTCTCCAACTCGTTCAATCTCATGATGCCAGCACACGAGATTAAGATGTCGATTTTACCCCACTTGTCAATAGTCACATCGACAAGCTTGCCAATTTCCTCAACATTTCCGGCATCTGCTTTGATAGCGATGGCTTGCTCACTGCCGATCAAGGAGACCACTTCATCGGCATCTTTGGAGCTGCGTGCGTAGTTGACGACGACTTTTGCTCCATCGCGGGCGAGGCGGAGGGAGGTCGCTCGTCCAATTCCCTTTGAGCCTCCAGTGACGAGGGCAACTTTGCTGGCAAGGGGCAGAGATGAGGTAGACATTTGCGGATTTGGAAGTATTATTTGTTTGTGAAGCTGTAAATGTTTGAGTTGACTTGAGAGATTGAAGGTGTAATTTAATGTATGATGAGGATATTCTAGTGAGTTTTTGTTGAATATTCTGGTTCCAATTGAGACAGGAGAGAGGTTTATATAAACTTACTACTGGTTGTAGAGCGCTGGCAAAAGCTGGACGAGCAACAGAAGGCTTGACATAAACTCCACGGGCGAGAGGTCCAATGGGCACAATCCCCGATGAGGTCGACAACCTGGTCACTAAATCCAAGGAAAACATCCCATCGTGTAAAATCCGCGGAAAATTGTACGTTATTCTCGGAATTAAAAGCTGAAACTTGAGAAGATTTTCAATGCTAGATTACTGAACTGGACTGGAGGTTGGATCGCGAGTTCCTTTCAGCCATAAATAATTTGTACGTGAGAAGGTTCAACGTCGATATCTCCGTGGGGTTAATGTTCTTTGCAGCAGTGATGATGGCCAGACCTAAAAAGGGTAACAATGCTAGAATTGGGGTGCGATTAATCCGAGTCTCTATTGGACAGCCAACTTGAGTGTCGGTATGAACCCAGTCTGATTTATATTTTGCAAGTTGAGTGAAGTCTGCGATCAGGAATACTACCTAGTCAGTGAATTAGCGCCTAAGCGAACCCCTGAGTTGCTGGGCCCGGCTCAGTAAAAGACACCAAAAATATGGTCCAGCTCTAGGAGAAGTTGCCTGTGACTTATTCAGGGCGTATTGCTGCGATTAGACGAGTTTACTGTCTTTGTGAGGTCGCGCTAGTAGTTTAGGAGCCCGTCCTGGGTTCCCCAAGGACTCGTCACAATAAGCAGATGTCTCGCATTCATGAATTCATGAATTGCACAGAAACAGTGCCAGTCAAAAAATGATGGGATGGGTGTCGATGCGGAGTACGGAGGGAGGAAACGCGTCTTGAAAGCCTCTTATGTTATTAGGTGGAAGCTGTTGACCCTGTTCAGAATTCTGTCCCCTTTCTGTCGCACTTCACTTCTCAGGAATATATTGTTGTTGGTGGCTGTGACTGGAGTTCTGAGGTCGATGTCGATGTGGATGTTCTGAGGAGTTCCGGCTGGTGTGGGGAAATAAAAGCGGGTCCCAGCAAGGCTACGACCGCGACTGGCAATCTTCAGCAGCGACAGGCGCATCCAACTTCATCCCTCAGTCATTCACTTTTCCATCATTGCAACTCTATACCTCGTTTTCTGCCTTCTTGAGTCCCACCACCAACATATTGCGATACCGACTACGCCTCCCGCCTGGATCAATAGAGTCGCGTTGCCTCGTGCTCTCCGATAACACCCATTAAATCTTCAGAATGCCCGGCATGGAACCAAGGGAGGTGGAGCAGCGCCTCAAGGCTCTCCAGAAGGCCGTGGCAGGAAGTGAACCGGCTTCCAACATCACAGCTATCCTGAAGACCCTGTTGGATGAGGTGACTCCGACGGAAGAGCTCCTTAGGGTACGTTCTTTGTTTGCTGCGCACATTCCAAAGAGCGCATGCGGCCTTGCTACAGCCTTCCAGCATTGCAATCAACAACAATCACTAACACGAATTTAGTCTACTAAAGCCGGCATGATTGTCTCGAAGCAAAAGTCCAACCCGAACAAAGACATCGCAAGGCTCGCCGCCGAAATAGTCTCGAAGTGGAAAAGAATCGTCGCAGCAGAGCAAGCACAATCGAAGAAGAAAATGCCTCCTGGATCCTCCCCGCCGAAGAATAGTGCCACCTCATCGCCCGCGCCCACCAACGAACCAAAGGGCTTCAAGGGTGATAAGTCGAAGCGGCGATGGGATACCGAGAAAGTTGATATCAAACGTACTGGTGTCCCGTCTCGAGATAATTGTATCGGTCTTCTATACAATGGCCTAGCGTTTATGTCGGAGGAGAATTCGACGAGCCTCATTATCAAGGCCATGGAGGTTGAGCAGGCCGCATTCGATGAATTTAAGGGTGATAACGCAGAATACCGGGCTAAACTTCGCTCCTTATTCCAAAACCTCAAAAATGTTAGTAACAGGGAGCTTGGTCCAAGAGTGTTGTCCGGAGAGATTCCTGCCAAGCGATTTGTGGTCATGACCCATGACGAGTTGAAATCTTCGCAACGTCGCGAGGAGGATGAGAAGCTTGAGAAGGATAATTTGAAGAAAGCACAGGTTCCTATGGCTGAGAAGAGTATCAGTGATGCCTTGAGATGCGGAAGATGTGGTCAAAAGAAAGTCAGCTACAGCCAGGCTCAGACCCGAAGTGCTGATGAACCGATGACGACGTTCTGTGAGTGCACAGTCTGTGGTAATCGCTGGAAGGTATGTCCCGTTGCACTCCTATTGTCTATGTATAATCTAACAGTTCTAGTTCTCTTGAGCTGTGTGTCTTGGCAGGTTTCTGCAAAATTTCACTTCTCACTCATTTTTATGGATGGATTTTGGGGTTTGGGGTTCGGGTGGAAATGCAGTATAGACTGTATTTTGATGATGCAACGGTTCAGAAGGCAGTCTGAAGGTTCAATTTGCGTTTGCTGTCTGCCATATATGACTGGCTTTGGCGTCCCGCGAAGTCCATAATGGGTGCAGTCTGCCCATTAATGGGCGACTTCCAATGTCCTCATAAAATTGAGACTTTCAGCTTTTTCCTTGATCCAGCGGAGCGGGCCCTGGGCAATAACCGGTAGAGAAATAGCAATAGATCTCATGAAGACATAGTTTTGGAGATCGCTCGTGCTTCGTTAAGTTTAAATGTTCAAAAGTCCGAGAAGATCGATCTCCTCATGTTCTTGCTCAAGTCCGATTTCTCCAACTCTCTTCCAAAACTTGCTCAGATGTCTCGTACCGCTATCACATAGAATAGTCACAATCCTACTGCTCTTTGGCATCTTGAGAGCCGTTACCACCGCTGCAACGCAGTTGACAGCACTGCTGCTTCCAACAAATATACCATCTTTCTCCACCAGCCATCTAGCCATTTTGAGTGCTTGCAAATCTGTGACTTTCACTGCGTCATCAATGAGCTCCCTCCCAGCTTCAAAGTTCTCCGTAACTCGGTTGATCCCGATACCTTCCACGATTGTATCGACTTGCTGGCGGCGCCGAGTGCCCTCTTTCTCGGTATTCGAGAACATGACTCCATTCTTGACCTTGTTATACAGACCACTGCCCTCGGGATCTGCTAGCACGACTTTGAGATTTTGTCCCATGCCCATTTCTTGCTTCAGATATAATGAGATGCCTGATATTGTGCCTCCAGTGCCAGCGCCCGCGACAAACGCATCGATCTAGATTGATATGAGCCTAGCCCCTCTACGGAAATGAGCTATAACTCACCTGCCCCCCAGTTTGGTGATAGATCTCTGGTCCCGTGGTCTCGAAATGTGCTCGATAGTTGGCAAGAGACTCAAACTGACACGCGAAGAACCCTTTGCTATCATCTTTCCCAGACGCGGTTTGTTCCTTGGCTCTCGTCCTTGCAAGATTGACGAAATGCTCTGTTGAGGTGATAGGAGCTGGTGTGACTCTCTCAACCGTCGCTCCCAAATGATGCAGCAAATCTGATTTCTCCGTGCTTTGATCATTGGGCATACAGATATAAGCTTTATACCCTTTCGCTCTTGCCAATGTTGCTAAAGAAATTCCCGTAGAGCCAACTGTGCCTTCATAAATCGTATCTCCCTGCCCAGGCGTCAACAATCCTTCTTCCTCGGCCATTTTGATCATATTCAACGCCACCCTATCCTTTGGACTTCCCCCAGCGCCATTCAGAAATTCAGCTTTGGCGAGAATGATACATCCAGTTGCTTCAGACAAGCTTTTGATTTTGAATAAAGGTGTATTGCCAATGCATCCTTCGATTCCCTCGGGAATGGGCAATCCGACCATAGACTGCCTTGCGCTTCTTGTGTGATCTTCGAGTTTCACAGGCGGTAAATAAGTGCTTCCTGGCCGGGAATCAGCTGAAGAAGCAGGTTGTCCCCTCCTTCGCTGGTATCTGCGTTCTAGATCTGGATAGAAGTCTTTGAAGCCCAGTGTCAAGAGCACACCAGCCATAAAAGCCACCGCAACAGCGGCGGAGCCATACGCTTTTGGATGATTGCTCAAAGACATTGTGGTCACAGTAAATGAATCATTATGTACATATAAGTAACTTATAAAGTCCCAGTGCTTCAAAAAGTTGAATCTCAAAACAAAGTTTCCCACCCCTGTAAATCTCGAAAGCTTGGACCACCTCGAAATCAACCTTCCAAAAGCCAAAGCTCTCCCAGCACTCCGCACAAAAGTTAAACACAACCACATGGATGGACTCTCCAATCGTCTCGCGGTTGTTTAGACAACTGTTTACCCACCGATCCTGCCAGGCCCTGCGTTCGAACTCCTCGCTGCCCTTCCGTATACCGCATGCGCGCCGCCATGGGATCAGATACTATTCGAGTGGGAGGGGAGAGGGTGCTGGAGAGACCAGTTGGCAACAGAGGACGGACATGTTTCCCATGGATATGGCAGAAGAATTCGACAAGTTCCCTATGGTTACCGCGGATCAGTTGAGGAGTAGGAGGGAACGGCCAAGGAGGGTGAAGATGTTTACGAGAGACTTTATTGAAGGTACGAAGGCGTGTGCAAAGTCCGGATTTTAAGCTTACAAATTCACAGATTCTTTATACAATCCTTCATATGGGTATTTCTCCAAACAAGCAGTTATATTTACGCCCGGAGAGCCATTCGATTTCAACGAGCTACAAGACGAACCAGAATTCCACAAGCTGTTAGGGGAAAGATACACGCAATTCGAAGACAAGCTGGACCTAAAACAACCCAATGAATCGCGGCAGCTCTGGCATACGCCTACGGAGCTCTTCCGACCCTATTATGGTGAAGCAATAGCACGATACCTGGTAGCAAATTACAAGCTATCCCAATACCCCTACCACGACCTCATAATCTACGAAATGGGCGCCGGAAACGGGACATTGATGCTCAATATTCTGGACTACATCCGCGACACCGAGCCATCGGTCTACGACAGGACGAAGTTCAAAATTATCGAAATTTCTACCAGTCTGGCGAAGCTTCAGACGAATCACTTGATGCGGACTGCGAGTTCGAAGGGCCACCATTCGAAGGTGGAAATTATCAATAAGTCGATATTCGAGTGGGATCAAGTTGTACCTTCGCCATGTTTCTTTCTGGCTATGGAGGTCTTTGATAATTTTGCGCATGATGCTATACGTTATGATCCAATCACGGAAGAGCCGCTCCAGGGAACGGTGCTTATAGACGCTAAGGGCGATTTCTACGAGTTCTACGTTCCGCATATCGATCCCGTAGTATCGAGGTTTCTGAGAGTGAGGCATGCTGCCACTGGAGGCAATTATCCGCATCCTTTGAACTCAAATCGATTGTTACGGAAGATCAAAGCGAGCATGCCTTTTGCTCCTAACTTGACGGTGCCGGAATATATTCCTACGAGATTGATGCAGTTCTTCGATGTGTTGGAGAAATATTTCCCAGCACATCGGTTGCTGACGAGCGATTTCCACGACTTGCCGGATACGATTAAAGGGATCAACTCTCCGGTTGTGCAGACTAGGTACCAGAGGCGGACCGTGCCGGTTTCTACGCCTTTCGTAAGTCGCCTTCGTATCTATTCTTTCTCGTGTTACTCTTTTCTAATATAATTGTAGGTACATCAAGGATACTTTGATATCCTGTTTCCCACCGACTTCAATGTGGTGGAACTTATGTATAGAGCGATTACGGGCAAGCTTACAAGAGTGTTGTCGCATGAGGAGTTTTTGAGGCGCTGGGCTTATGTGGAAGAGACGGAGACGAAGAATGGGGAGAATCCATTGTTGACTTGGTATAAGAATGCTAGTGTTCTTACGACGATTTAGGGAATGTATATGATACCAGAGGCGTGCCCTCATTGAACATATTTGGTTCTCGGTGTATACATAATGAAGTATTTTCCACCAGGCTTCAAGTTTCAATGACTATAAAGAGTGCTACAGGCTTCTGCCATTACTCTCAAGGATCTTCATAACTGTTTAATTCGGTATGTGTAATCCACAATATGCAATGCAAATGCCCCTCATGCCTCGTGTATCATTTTTGCCGTATCAAAACGCCAAGCAAAACATATGTAACCAGACTTCCCGTTCCCCGTATCCGTTCATAATTCATTACATCCTAAGCCTGAGAACTCGCAGCCGTCGAACCACAGCGAAAGCAAAACGTCTTCTTACACGCGAACCCGTCCTCCCCACATCGCCGGAACGACCCTCCAGGGGTTTTAACTACTATCACCGGTCCCTCCGCCCCAGCTAAATGCTTGTTTCGAACCGGCGTCTCGAGCGCAGCTAGGGGGGAGCTCGAGTCTTGATCCGATCCTGCTATTTCTACCTGTCGAGGTGCCCGAGACCTGGTGTTGTTAGGTGTGAGATCTAGTAGCGGCGTACTTGTGCGAACGAACTCTTTGGTCGTCGTTGATGGTCCTGCTGGCACGGATGGGAAGTCCGCGAGTACCGAGTTTGCGAGTGAGCTTTTCTTAGGCCTCCCAATTTGCCTTTTCATGGTGGCTGGTTTGAATAGAGCTGGAATCTTTACAGCCTCTGGCACTGCATCTTCGACTTTTATTTTTGGCGCTTTTGAAGACGGACCTAGTTTCGAGACCGAGTAGTTGGGTTCATCGGCTACTAACTCATCAAGCTCGTCGCATTCCTGAAAGTCCTGAAGTTTCCGTTTCCTTGCTCCCACGCTGGGTCTTGTTTCGGGGATATCGACTGTATCCTCGCGCTTTATGTGTATTGGTAACTCGACTGATGGCCTCGCAGTCCTTGCTCGGGCCGAAAGCAGGACAAAGCCTTCGGATCCCAAGCTCAGCTCATCAGCGTCGTTCATATCAAAGACGTTAGAAGTAGCTGATTTTTGTGACTTTGGTTTCCTAGACGGAGTGGCAGGTCGCGGTTGTCCAGCGAGTTTCTGAGGCTTGCGAGGAGGCGGCATTAAAGATGCGGTAGTAGGCTGAGCGCCCGATGGATTCACCTTCTCTTGGTTGAGATATTGCTGTGGTATCCTCGCTTGAGCTATTGCATATCCAGTGAACTCGGGTTGTCTGGAACTAGAAGGTCTTTCGCCCATGGAGCTTTGAGAGTCAGGTATACTACTAGCCTGGAGAGACCGTCTCAATCTTGGTGACGAATTTTGTGTTATTGGCGGGCTGACAAGCTCCCTATGGTGTCTTCCGTGCAATAACTCCATCTCCTCGTCTTCACTGCTCACATAAGTTTGCACAAAATCTCGCACCCCATTTGCTTCCGCATCAAGTCGCGCATGAGAAGCGGGTGACAATCGCTCAGACCCATCTCTACCAGTAGCGCCGAGGTCAGGAGATACGTCATTGTGCCACTGCATTTGCTGCTCGTCAACATTCGATTGAATGATAGCAGAGGAGTAATCCCTCCTGTTCGAAGCAATATCGTCACCAGAATATCCACTATGCATATATTCCTGGGGCATTGAAGATCGTTCATGAGAGCTATCCATACCCGCCACAGAACTGACCTTGGCTGAGGGATGGTTCACCACGAGAGACGATACGCTTGTCATTGGGGTATGTGTTGATGCAGCGGTCGTACCTCGTGGTGTCAAAGTGCGGTCAAGGTCAGAACTCCGCGAGAAGGGCCGAGTGCTTGAAGTAATACGATTACTTGGAGGTCTCTGTAGGTACATAAAATCCGAATCTCGAGGTTGGCTAAGATTTGATGGGCCTGGCGTGATTGACGAGAATTGGAGAGGCTCGTTGTTCTTTCCCAACAGATGGGAGTCGACTCGGCCTCGGAGTCGATTCAAAGCACTTTTATTAGGATGAGCTGATTTGACATGCCTGACCAATTCTGTCTGCATGAAATATCCATGCTCGTCTTTGTGAGGACATCCAATTTCTCCACAAGGGAATGGTGTTGTCTGGTGAACGCTAAGTAGATGAAGCGACATTTGTGACTGCTCCTCGTCGGCCATCCTTTTCAGCCTATAAAACTTTGTTGTATACGGTCTACAATCAACGTGAGGACACGGTGCACTTGTAATGGAATCCTCTTGTTCATCGCTGCGATTGACTTTGGTCGAGTAAACTGGCTGAGACTCTTCATGACGGACAGTTATAGGTATATCACTGAAGCGTCTCCTTGGCTGCTGCAGAGACTGATGCTCCGGATAGTTTGGCCTTATATTCTGCATGTTATCGGAAACACGCCTGTGAGCTGACGACGATCCATGACGGTCAAAGGCCAAGGACCCTTCATCAAGGTTGAGCTTCGCATCGTCCCGCATTCCAGCATGTAATTCGGGGTCCAGAGATTTAATGGTGTCGACAGCCTCTGACCAACTAAGGATTCTAGAATCTCGTTGGGCTGGTTTCCGCACTCGCACAGGTCTCTGATAATTAGAAACTTGTACTGGCCTTTTTACTGTCTCTTCGAGCAGCTTTGACTTCGATTGACGCCCATGCATAAACTGGTCCTCGTCGTCTGAAGCTTCAATGGCGGAGAGTTCCGATTCATCTGCCGTTTTAGATTCCAGATATGTAAACTTTGTGAAATATCTCGTTCTCCAACTTCCACTAGGATGCTGTGGATGCTGTTCTTATTAGACTCGGGGGTTTTTAGGGAACATGAACATCCGACGTACCTTCACTGCTAAATCTTCCCAGAAAATTGTGGGCAGAGTATAGCCATGCTTGCGGGCCCTGGCGACCGCGTCTAACAATATTGCATCATCATCAGCCGTAAATGTGGTTCGTTTCTTTCTCTGCCTCGGCGTTTGGGAATCGGCTCCAAAATCTGTCATCAATCGGTGCCCCAAAGATATAGTAGCACTTGCAGCGTGGTAAGATGGGTAAGAACCCATAAGCTCTATGTCTTGACTTTCATCCATGGTAGGATTAGTTTTCCTACGTCGTCGTCGCCGCTGGCCTATTGGAGCCCATAGGGAGGGCGCAGTATCAGGAGATGGTGACCGTTCAACTTCTGGTTGAAGGACCACAGTCTTGAGAAATGGCCGCTTTCTAGGTGCTGAAACGGGTATTTCAGGAACACGCCACGCTGGTTCGATGTTGCTTTCACGTTGTCTGGGTGCTGCAGGGAGAATTTCAGGCACTCTCCACGCAGGCTCAACCTGTGGCCTATCAGACACCTTTTTCTGTGATACATAGTGGACGATTTCAGGACCAAGTTGAGGACCAAACTGTGACAGAATTTCTTCACGAGATGGCAATGGTTTGCTTGGTATACCTGGGCGAGATATCTTCGGGCGCTGAACATCTTGTCTGGGACGAGGTGGTGCATATAAGGGATTCGGATTCGGTTCTGGTTTTATAAATCGGGTCGCTTGTGTAAACCCTCGCAGGAGAATGTCGTCTTCCATCATGTCGTCCTCACTGAGCGCATCTTCGGAATCCTCATCCTCATCCTCCGCCTCGCCCTCCTCTACATCTTCGTCGTCTTCAATCTCCTCATCCATCATAGAACTGCCGAATGCTTCCTCGGGTTCAGCAATGTCCTCACTCATAGTAAGGCGGCTACTACTAGCATCTCCAGCGTCTTTCTCATTCAACATCTCAATGAGATGTCCATTGTTGACCAAAATATCTCCCGTCGCAAGGTCAATTTCGTCCCCCACACCTTCGAAATCTCTCCCATACTTCTCAAAGATCGCTTCGAACGTATTCTTCAATTTATAATCTAGTCGCGCCCGTCGCTGTTCCAATTCGGCATCTGGGTCAGAAATTGGCTCTTCATCGTCCAATTCTTCGAAGTCCTCGGATTCCGCAAGTTCGTCGTAGTACTGATGTTGATCGTCGTAATTTCGTGGCAATTCGCGGCGTACCGGTGAGTACAATCGTTGGCGCTTGCGGAGTGGCTCCATATTAACAACATGAATATATTTGCGACAATGCGCCCAGCGGGCTTAGTTGTATATTATGAATGCGATCGCGAGAGACGGTGTTTTGCGACCCTCGACGCGTCCCTAGTCGCGTTAAAGAAGTGGCGTAATTTAAGCTTAAACATTCCCCGAAGTTATACCGGACTTTAGACCTCTACGCCTCTTGCTTGCCTGTATTCACAGCTCAGCCCAGAACATTCACAACGTCGAACCAGCACCAAACCATTCTCCCTCCAAAACCCTTCAAAACTGCCATGTAACATCCACTTCTTTGGATCACAAGGACCTGCCGGATCAGTGGCCGAGATGTATTGCCAAAAGTGTCGGACCCCACTGAAGCTCGACAGCTCTTTGGAGGACCTAAACCCAGCAGCGTTTGACCTCTTGGTTGGTAAGTTGTTAACCAGTTCATAGGCCATAGAATCTCAAGAATTGACTATCTTTTACAGGGGCGTCTTCTCAGCAGCAACCCAAGAATATCCCTTCCCCGCGACCACCTTACCCCCAAGAAAGGAAACAGCTCTACGATCGGGTTTCCAGAAATGCCGGATCCCCAACCTTCAGGCGGCATACGATGGCGACACGTCGAAGCGATACTGCGTCATCAGATACAACAAGAAGCGGGCTTGGCAATCCTGCGATGTCATTCGTGATGCTTACCGAGTCGCAGGTAGTACCACCAGCTGTCATCAAGTCTCCAGAGGACACAAACCCAAAGAAGAAACGGCATGATGAAGCGCCAGGTGCAGATGCAGCAGATAATGAGGGGAAAGCTATGTCGCAGGACATGGAAAGAGTTTCGAGGCTCTTCGAAATACTGTCCGCTAGATCCGATATCGACCACCCAATCTGCGTAGAGTGCACAGAGATGCTGGTTGAGGGGCTGCAAAAACGGCTAGAGACTGCTACGAAGGAACGGGATGCGTATGTCGGATTCCTGAAACAGGTGAACGCAGATATACCAACAGAGGAGGAAGTCAATGAATCCCAGGAGCAGCTGGCGAAGGCACGGGCAGACGAGGCAGCAGCTATCAAAGAGCTGAAGAAACTAGAGAAGGAGAAAGCCGACGTCGACGAAGAGATCGCCACGCTAGAAGAGGAAGCACGAGCCTTGGATCTGGAAGAGGAGAAATTCTGGAGCGAACGAAACGACTTCGCGATGAAGCTGGCCGAATTCCAAAACGTCCGAGACAGCGTGAACCAGCAATATGACCATGATACCCAGCTACTAGAAAAGCTGCAAAGAACAAACGTCTACAACGACACTTTCTGCATCAGCCACGACGGCCGCTTCGGTACCATCAATGGTTTGCGTTTAGGGCGACTATCAAACGTGCCCGTAGACTGGCCCGAAATCAACGCAGCATGGGGCCACACCCTCCTACTCCTCGCAACAGTAGCAGACAAACTAGGCTACAAATTCGACGGTTACGAACTCCAACCCATGGGCTCCACCTCTCGCATTATCCGCTACGACTACCCCTCCCCCACCGCCTCGCGCTCTGGCTCCCAACGCAGCAATCGACCCCCAAAGAAATCCATCCTAGAACTCTACTCCTCAGGCGACATGCCTCTCGGTCTAACATTCATGCACCGGCGCTTCGACATCGCCATGGAAGCATTCCTCGAATGTCTGCGACAAGTGGGCGTTTTCGTTGAGCGAGAATCGCGGAACGCAGATGGAGGGAGGGGGTTGAGTTTGCCGTATAAGATTGAAGGAGAGAAAATTGGGGATGTGAGTATTAAGCTGGGTATTGCGCAGGATGATGCGTGGAGTAAGGCGTGCAAGTTTACGCTTACGTGCTGTAAGTTTTTGTTGGCGCATGCTTCGAATATCAATGCTCCGAATGGGAGACGGGCGTTATAATGGATTGGGCGAACGGCGTTTAATGGGTGAAAGGCGTGAGGTGGCGTGCTAGCATTTAGATTGGTGTTTTGGGGGGTCTCATGATTATACCGTAGAATTGGGGCCAATAATGGCGATCCCACAGTTTGGTAGTCCACCAAGACTATCTTACACGAACTGGCAAGGAGTGCAGTTAAAACAAATCACTAAAGAGAAAGGGCCATTAGTGACGCCTGTGAATTCAACGCTATCTACAAGAATTAATAGGCAGCCTTGATCGTCCCTGAAAAAACCAGAGTCGAGGGTATGCCAGGTTACCAGTGAAGTCAATAGTAAACGCCATCCATTCATTTCCCATGCCGATCTCCATCATCTCATTCCTTTCCCCCTTCATTGGAACTCTCTCTCATACTGCAGGCGTCATAAAGTGAAGAAAGATGCCTTGCTCGAATTTTTGCGCGACCTTTGATTGGAATAGCCGCATTGAAGTAAACATAAAGACGTGATTCGGTGAGGCGTAAACTGGTACTAAGTGAAGATCGCAAGCAGAGCTTTTGGCGCGGCCGTCAAGTCCAGTTTCCCGATCGGTTCATCCCTGCGGTGCTGCAGACGTTCCGGCGGCTATGCGGCCTTGTTGCTCATTTGCTCGGACGGGGGCAAAGTATGCATGTGCCATGGCTTCCTTTGCCGTCAATCGTTCCTATTCATGATTAGTAAAAGTTGGGTTGGGAAGGAGTAATCGGAATGTACTTGATGGTCATATCGGAGCAGCTTGTCCAAGAAATCAATAGCCTCGTTGCTAACAAATCTTTGGTTCTCCGAGTTGACGAAGCTATGCCAGCTTTTCTTCTGAAATCTGCCCAGAATATCATCATACTGCTGATCAAGCTCAATCTCGTATTTGTCGAGGTAGTCAAATAGGTCTTCCGTTCCCAGGACCTTCGCAATCTTTACCAACTGATCGGAGTTACTGTTTCCGTGGAAGAAAGGTTCTTTGCGGAAAATCATGGATGCGAACATGGCACCTAGCGACCACATATCAAGGGAGTAGTCGTATTCCTGGAAATCCACGAGCAACTCAGGTCCTCTGAAGAAAATTAGCTGGAGCTTTTCTACAGCCCCGAGAGTGGAACCACTGATTAGGAGTCCCATCAGCCCATCACGGGGAATGCGATGAGGCAAAATAAAGGAACTAGGTTACTTACTTGAAGTATCTCGAAGCAACGCGGACATTGTACTCAGTCCCTTGGTGATAGAACTCCGCAAGACCCCAATCAATAAGTCGCAACTACAATACGTTAGTGTTTGTATAAGTGATTTTCATATTTCTACAAGCCTTTCTGTTCTCATGATCAATCATCACGTTATGTGGTTTGACGTCTCGGTGCATGATGCCTTTGCTGTGGCAGAAATCGAGTGCCTAGACACAATTAGCGGATATAACTACACAAATATCAATATTTATTACCTTTAAGAGCTCATATATATAGAAACGGACATCGTAGTCAACGAATTTGGGGTACAGACTCCGGAAGTCTGTATTGTTCACGTACTCAAAGATGAGTGAAGGTGTTTTGCTCTGCATCATGAATGAGTCGTTTGTTTCTAGTTCGGGAGGAACAAATCCGTCGGTGGCTGATCTTCTCTTCCCAGCTTTGGGAGCAGTCGCCGGATCATATGAAGGAGATGATTGATTTACTTGGCTGTCTCTGACCACGTCCAAAAGCGCGACGATATTGGGCCCGCCTGAAAGGTTCTGCAAGATCTTGATCTCTCTCTTTATCTTCTTCTTCTTGACCGGCTTCAGGACCTTGATGACACACTTCTGGTAGTTGACCACGTTGATGCCTTCGAAGACTTCCGAGTATTTCCCTCGCCCTACATGGTAAAAATCGAGTCAGTTCTGTGCATGTGAAGAAAGTAGGACTCCAGCGTACCGATCTTGCGCACCACCTCATAGTTCTCCAGCTGCCCCCAAGTGATGTTCACGCTGTCATAGTCCCAGTAAGACCGTGGCATCTGCTGGTTGACATCGGCATAGACGCGCGCCATGTTGAAGTCGCAGCCCGCCTAAGCAAGGCGCAAGTACGTATTGGCGGAGGTCGTGGAGTCGCGGGCAGTCGTGGAGTCGTAACAGTCGAGGCGGACGTAGAAGGAACGAAAGCGACCAGACTCCACCAAAGTATCAAGAATGCGCCGGAAGTGGTGGTGGATTGTGGGTGACCTGACGTGAAGATGGTCTGAAGAGCAGCTTGCGTTGATAGCCTTAGCAAAATGAGCCCCTCGTCTTTAGCGTAATTTTAGCGTGGTGGTGGTCTGGGCGAGAAGGCAGGGGGCTGGAAGATATCTCGTTTATTGTGGCGCGTCCAGGAAGCTTCGCTCATCAACTCCTCCGCTGTTAAAACATTGCATTCTTTCAGTATTCTTTGTTCCTTGTTTGAATTTGTGTACAACAATATTATCAGTCTCAAGGCAGGATTATTTATGACAGTGTCCGCGACTCCATCTCAACGTGGACCCCAACCTTCTGACCCCAACCCCTCATTTCCTATTTCGGTTCTATTTAATCCGATGCCTTGTCACAAAATGACTTCTCGAATTTGAGAACCATGGGTCTTGACATGATTGTCACTCGGGAACCTGCAGTGGAAAGGTTCACGTGCTGACCAAGGCTCAAGCGGGCGATGCATTTGGAAACCGACCAAGAACTTTGCAGGAATGTAGTTCTAGGGAGAGCATCATATTGTTTGTCCCTGAGAATAGACGAAGTTTGCGTTCAAACTTTTGCCTTAGCGTCTAGTCTCAGTAGGACGGCCCAGCTTGGTACTCCAGTGCACCGAGTATTCTTGCCTTCACTAATTGAGACACCATACACGTTGAAAGTCCGAAATTTACCTATCACAGTCATATGAGCTCAAGCCAATACGTCACGAAAGTTCCAGAGGGAGATGGCCATCCAAATATTCCCTCTGTTTGCATAATAGCCAGCTTTTGTCAATGAATATATGCTGTGGTTCTCGACTTGCTGCATCGTTCTTTGGCCTGAAGAGTATACTGCGTGATGCTGTGACCTATGCTGGACAACAGTTTGTTCTAAAGTCGGTACTTTGTACAAATTATCGGATAATGGTGGGACTGAACCTCTGGCGGTAGCGGAATTTGTTATGGTTTGAAATTTTCATTTCAACAGAGCAGAAATGTCACACAAGCACATTGACTCGTTGAGCTAGATTGGAAATTCATGGCATCAAGCCATATATCTAGATTTAGATTGTGGAGATTCATAGTCCAATCGAGGTCCAATCGACCTTGCGGAGTTGAGTCTTGTCATATCTTCCCATCATAAAATCGTCCTTAGAATCATCCCACTTTAAGTATCTTCCCCGCATATCACTTAAATAGCATGAGCAGGGTATCGCCTCCCATCAACGCCCCTGATCGGGCTGACCGCCCTGCGGTCACGATCCCTATCCCTAAAACTCCTATGATCCCTCCCAATCGGTTCCCTATCACGATCCCTCTCTCTATCTCGATCGCTGTAGCGATCTCGTCTGGGGAAATCATCGTTGCTGCTCCTACTCCTCCTCGACTGTAACCTCGGCCTCACAGGATCTCTATCTCTATCCCTATCCCGCTCCCGCTCACGATCTCTGTCTCTGTCTCTTTCCCTTCTCTTGTAATCCCCTCTATCATCTCTACTCCGCCTCGGCGGCTCCTCATCTTGGCTAGACTCTTTACTGGACTTCTTCCATGTCTCCGGGAGATCGTTTAAGTCTTTCCAACTAACTTTGTTTCCTCCTCTTGACCCACTCCTCGCCGCTCTCTCTTCCCTGTCCCGCTTCCCAAGCAAGAACGGCGCTGATAGCTTGCCTGTCAAGTCAATGGGAATAGCAAAGTTCGCCCGCTTGATTTCCTCTTCTCTCTCCTTTCTTTCCCGTCTTGGATCAGGAGACGTGGGTGCAGTCGGATTGAAGCGTGTCGAGCTTGGTGGGTCATCCCCCGCATGTGATGATGAGTGTGAAGAATGGGGATGAGAGCGCCGTCTAGGTGCGTTTGTATTTGCTGTATTCTTCGGACTCTGAGATCCATCATCTTCAGAGGAAGCATCAGATGAGACGCTTGCCTGCCGTGCATGGCGTGGATGGCTATGTCGCCGCACATGATGGTGTACAGGCGGTGGCCTTTGATCTTGCGGTGATACGTTAGCTGACGAGGGAGAAGACCCCAGGTTTTCGGGGAAACTACGTCGACGGGAGCGGGCGAGATCCGGAGAGAGGATCGGCTCTTCGGGAGCTAGGAACTGAGGCGCTCGATGGGTCGGCGAGCGGGTAAGTGGTGGACGGACGGGCCGGGTCGCAGTGCTTGAGACGTGGGAGTAGGATAGGGGTCTCGACGAGACTCTAGATCTAGGATCGAAGTATTCGGCAGGTCGATTCGGTGGGCGCGCATGGACATGCGTGTAGCCTGCCTGCACGCGTACTTTTGGTCGTGGAGGCAGTTCCGGACGCACTGATGCGTCGTCATCGTCGTCATCTGGGGTCGCGCGCTGCCGTAGCTTTGCAGCGCATGCGCTGTGCCATTTCTCTATCTCAGTGTCGCATTCCTGAGGAAATGCCTCTGTTGGTAGGTCCACTGGAAAGTTCTCTCCCGTATCTGGATGCTTGATCCCCCAATTCCTGACAGCCGTTTGTATGAATGGCACATGTTCCTCCGGCCCGAGTAGAATCTCTATTGATTGCCATCGAACAAACCCTCGAGTTGTAAGGGCCGGTATCGATGGTGGCTCGAAATCGTTACTGGTAGGTTGGAGCGTATGCTGGCAGCCTATAGATGCATAGATCCATGATATTGACGGATGCGGTACTTCGACGAAGAGCGCTGTAGTGTGACATAACATTAGCCTTGACCCAACGTTGGTGAATGTAGGAAAACTTGCAGTCATAATTGCCCCCGACAGCCTTGTAGAAGTTTGCCAACTTGGAAGGCGTAAGGCTCTTCTCGTCTTTGTCGCCAACATCTGTGGACTACAGACTTGTAAGCCTAGAGCTTTCTACATATGCGCGCAAAGCAAACTGCGCGAATTCGAGACGACTCACGATGTGGTTGGCGATGCCTCTGAGTAGCGCATCAAGTGTCTTCGTCGGCTTCTTGTCCGCTTCAAAGAGATATCCGTAATATGCTTTAGCATCAACTGGTTGCGCCATCGTCAACAGCGCTGTTTAGATGAAGCAAGCGGCGTTCAGCTTGCATGTTCGAGATTGCGGTGATCGCTGCCACAGGAGACAGGTCAGCTTGACAGGTCAGGTCAGGTCACTATGTCGTGAATAATTGCTTATGGCGCCAGAAGCAATCCAGGGCTGGAGGTCGCTGAGGTGGCATGCACACTCTCCAAAATAAGCGGTAACACCCGAATGGAGTGAAAGTTGTGCCAAGCGGTGTGACACTGACAGGCCCAGCATCGCGAAACCGAGCCTGGAGCTGTATGAGTGAGCCTATGGACACTGGTAAGGAATTGTACCTCAGGAAACAAATCTACAATTGCGGGGAGAAACTGTCCAGCTCTCCAGGGGTTTATGGATATTATGCGGGCGTTCCCGCATATCCAGAAAAGTGGGCCAGAAGAGAATCAGGGTCCATGTGGCTCCAGTTTACAAGGTCCGTATCGACAGCCTGGGAATTATTCATGCTTGGCATGAGTGTGAATAAGTGTTTGCTGATTGATTTATTTTATAACGGATAAGGCAGGAAAACGAACAGTGAGTTCGGAAAATGCTAGCTCTTTTGGTGGTCACAGAAGCTTCACAAAACTCATTCTGTGAAATAGATTGTACTAAGTGCCTAAATTTCGAAAAATAACTAAAACTATTAAAAATGTACGTCTATAGGGGTATCTGTATATCGTGTGCCTTCCCGCTAAAGCCTCCAAACGCCCAGACTCTTATTCAAGGTCCAACTCCAGTTTTGAACCCCCAAAGCACTAACACCATGCCAAACATGCAGCTCAATTTGATGAGAACGAAACCCGAATATCAAAACAAAAACTAATCAACCTCTTCCAGGGTCAACAATCTGGCGAGAACGAGGAGGAAATGCTTCATAGCTCGGGGGCAACTCAGAGTCCTCAGCTTGCGCCAAAGCGCTGTTTCCCAGTAGGTTCTCGTTGGGCATCTCAATGACTCTTGGCGTCAGATACTCGTCCGCACCAGCCAGCTCAGCAGCTGCCTCTTCGGCTGTTAAGGTCCTCCTTCGACTGTGATCTCCTGCTGCCGCGATCTGGAGCGGAACATGCAACGCCACAGTCGAAGCTGGAACCCCAGTTCCAGGAGTGTGAATCGTAAGGTTGAGATCAATGGTGTAGGTTCGAGACGTGATACAGTTGTGAAATGACGGAATCCACGTCTTGGAGGCAGGAAGAGTGATGGGCACGAGGATGGTTGCGGAGTAATAGAGACCATTGTCCTTTGGATTTGAAGTATGAACATTGTCGGAATCATCCGATGAGCTGGCTGAAGTTGCCGAGTCTCGTCGAGTGTATGCTGGAGCTGGTGTGTGCTTCGTCCATGCTACGGACTCAACGCATCTGGATGATAGACAGATCGATTGATCGTATACGCCTCGTAGTTGCTCAAATTGAGATAGCGTGTTACGGTGGGTTGGGATAGCTTTGGTTGGTCGTGCTGCGTAGAAAGTCGAGACCTTGAGCTTCGTAGTCAAACCGCCGAGTCGTGGTGGTTGGGAGGAGCTTTCACGTGGGTCGAATCGAAGATTGATAGTGGCCATCGTGTTTGCAGGCGTGCTGCTCTCAGAAGAGGGTGCGGGAAGAACAATAGCGCTGGGTTGTGCTGCCGAGACAGTGATCTTTCCCAGTTTCCCAGAAAAGACCCCTTTCTTCAACGACTTCTTCTTCGAGAGTGTGTACTCCTCATCTCCATCCCCAATATTCATAGGAGGCTCTTCTGCCACGACTGGCACGATGTGGAGCTTCCTAAGGCCTTCCACTAGAATGACCTCCCTGTTGTCCACTTCTCTGTTCCTGACAACCCTCACTTTGATAGCATATTGGACCTTGCTCATATCCGGAGCGAAATCATCCTGTGGTGAAACATCTCGATCTCCCATGCTCGGCGGGAGCTGGAGGTGAGCATCGTGTACGTGCTCAGCAACACAGTTATGCGTGCAGGCTCGGGGAAGGAGTTGGTCTGGAATAACGAAGTTGAAGGGGAATGTATAAGTCCTTCCTGCTTCTGCAATTCTTGGTTGAGGATAATCAGCCTCTGCAATCGGCATTACTAGCTTCAGGAACTTGTGAAGTGCTGTTGTCTTGGACCGGGTGCTCGTGGGGGAGAGATTTTCCACAAAAGTCTTCACGGTCCCTTCTAATGTGATTTGGATCTCGTCGAACCTGGCATTGTGAGGAGCTGTGATTTCCACTCTGCCAGATAGAGCATCGAATGTGGAATAGAACTTCCCCTCGGTGTAATCGTCCAGGATAATTTCCATATCTGGTCGGCCTTGTTGGGCAAGCTTCCTAGCGTATGTTGCGAGGGTGCCAGTAGTAGACTGGATGGATGCTGCGTAGGAAGTCATCTTGACAAATAGAGTGCAGGATTTAGGGATCAAGTTGACTGAATCTCGGAAGACCGATAGATGAGTTAGATGTGGACTGATAACAAAAAAGCAAAAATAATTGGCTGTTGGACAAGATGCGGGGAACCCTCTAAAGGTCGCACGACAGCCGATTGAGACTCGACTTCTGATATGTACCTCAAAATGTATGGTTTCAAGACACAGAGAACGGGGGCCTGTTCACCTTTATATGAAGTAGGGTCAATGATGCTAGCACTTGCACTTGAGCACATATCCAAAAGGCGCGTGAGCCTGACTCATTTGGGAGATGATTCTGCAATCCATGCAATGGCATCACGGATCATCAGCCCGACTGCGGAGCGTTTTACGAAGTACATGGCAAAGGCGTACGGCGTCAATCAACCAGGTCAAGGATCGGCAAGGTTGGCGAGAGGGCTGCTAACTTGCGACGACCGTGCGTCGTTTTGCAGGACACCAGCAGAACCCTAGCAGAACCGATGCAAATTGTGGCTGCTCATAGGCTGCTGTGACTCTTTTCTCAGTAAGCAAAGGCTTGCCAAAGTCAGCCTTCTCCGTCACACAAGTGCTACTTCGCATTTCTAAGCACCCACCCCCTCAACATGCTCTGACAGTGCCAATCAAAAGTGATTACGGTATCTCGATTCCTCCTCGAAGAAGAGAGGACTTCCTCTTCACCGACGAGCCTCATGCAGTACAAATAATCAAGCATCGACTTTAATGCAGTCACAGCACACGCTGTACCAGGGTATTATTCTCTCTGGGATGTCTGGGAAAACTCTTCCTCCGGATGACACACAACACGAATCATTAATGAACACCGAACTCCATTTGCCAACTCCGTATATCGTCGGATGTCATAAAAGATCCTTCGTCGCCATCAACTCATCTGTTTTCAGAGCCAGCCTTTCCTCGTAAGGTGGTCGATATCCACTGCCAGACCACCGCCAGGGCCGCTAAGAAAATTCTAACCTGACCCCCCGAGTTTTTCTGTGTCAACACCGCGTCTACTTAACGTACACGGTCAGCCTCGCGCCCAACTGCTCTTAGGGATCGTGAGAACCTCATTTTCACACGAGCTTGCGCAAACTGCTTTGAACCATGCTGAAAATTTTCAGTGCCAATGGGCCCAGCGTGAGTAATGAGACCGATGCCATCACGACACCGTCACATCGTGGTCAAGCCATTGGCCATTGCTTCTTTCATTCAGCGATGGGTGAAATAGCACGTTCTTGAGCATCCACCGGTTTTTTGATTCCTGCCGTCTGATAATTTTCTTTGCGCCTTGCTGTTGACAAGTCGTCGCAATGGCTTGTTTCTCGTGGTGACTCAGGCCGCCAGTGTGGTCCACGGGTATTAATAGGAAGCGAGTCCACGGACCCAGCTCGTGTTGCGCCTAAACATTGCCTACGCCTTCCTTTCGACTGTGGCTTGAGCAAGTTGAGTCCACCAAGTTGGTTCTGTGCCGGCATCCCGAGTGGTTTATCCGGGAGAGAAGGAGATTGGTCAGTCCAGTTTTACTAGGTTCTCCTAGTACCCGAAATCGGACCCACTGCATGGATTCGAGACTTTCTCACTCAGCGTCAATAAATTATTGTTTAGTTATTGACCCGTTTTCCATGGATGAGCAAGGATACGAGACATTTAATAACGGGTGACAGTAGGCTTGCTTGGGTTCAGCTCCAGAGCACTACTGGAACTCCTTTCAACGGTAATTCCCACTTATTATACTTGATCCCAAGACGATCAAAGCTGAATTCCTGGTCTGGAAGCTTGGAATTCATCAGGTCTTCAAAAATTGTGTCAACTACGAAAGCAGTCATGGCTAGAGTTTTACCCAAACAAGTATACCTTTTCCTGTTGAATTTCGCAGTTTCCGACGTCCACATTGTCGCATAGCATTGAGCCGTCGCTTCAACAGGGTCCCATTTCCTTCTCTTACATCAAGTCTCCGTCTGCGGTATTCTAAGCTTGTTTGAAACTGGTACCTACACGCAATCTCAAGAACCCCTATTCGGAGTAAGATCAAGCCGCGCTATCCACACTTACACCCCATTTTTGTCACTAAAGAGTGAGTCTTTAATGCCCAAAGGCAAGCCGTCTCAGCAACTTGCGCTTCCAAGCCGTAGATTCTTTACCAACACCCCGAACTCGGCGCGCGGCGGTGAAAGGGGTTGATACCTGGTTGGCTACACGATTGGGGGCGCGAGCAGCCTAAACGACGGCCAGACTATCTAGATGTTGGACATTGTAATGCTCTCATCAGCCATGCGTTGCGGATGGTCTACACCGAGCAGGACTCGAGCCCTCGAATCCGTGCCCACGCCCTTCAGATAGTCTGACATGCGACCCAGCATCCCCGTCACGCGAGAAGCAGCCACCTCGTGGAAATCCCCGCAATTACCATATGTTGAATTTGCAATACGTGGAAGTTCCAGGGACTCCTGTAGGACGTGTGGGCTACTCTGGCTAGCAACTTCCCGAAGGAAGTGTCAGAAAGCAAGGAAGCGGTGAAAGAAATCTTCCGAACTTATGTTGAGGCATTCAGCTCAAGATAATTCGAACGATGAATTACTATACCATTTCTCACTGTCTGAATATCTAATGTAGAACAGCGGTTCTGGGCATGGTCGTGCTAGAACTCATCTCAACCTTGGTGAACTCTGTAATCTTTGAGCACCGGAAGTCTTCACACATCGCACTTGGCTAATTTGGTTTGGCGTATTTCAACCTTGTTTCAGCTGAAGGTGTTAGGCAGGGCCGATTTGCAGAGCTCATCCGTGGTGCTTCGGTAGCATTTTGGGCTCGGGAAAGTGCCACCGAGAGGACCTCGAACACTTTCAAATTAACCGCAATAGCAAAACGTTCCTTCTTTGAATGCGAGCATAATTCAAGAGTACGAGCTGGCTGATCAACCCTTGACGTCTCTTCGATTCTCTCATCACCAGTGTTGTACCTCGTCCACTTCCAACAGAGCACACGTCCTCGTGCCGTTCGCGGAAACGCCTTGGGCTCCGCGGCATCTCGTTCGGCGGACATAATCGTATAGTCTCGCAAAAGTCTGGGATCTGGAAACTGGGTCTGCTTTGCTTTCTCAGCAGGCTTGGGAGGGACTTTTGTGCTCATGCTTCTGCAAAGGCTCGATTCGTTCATCCTTCTCAGGTAGGCCAGCAGATGGATAGTCTCACGGCACATGCTAACGGCTTTATAAAAAAATATAGATTCGATCCACAGACAACATTAATTAGTTGTATGATTCTCTTGTCCATACAGTGGTCATCGAAAAGAGGAAGGCAGACGAACGAACGAACACAACGCCGGCCCGGGAACGATTCTTCTCCGCCTTGATTACTGTACACCACAATCATATTCCACCCAGAGTTGACATAAAAAACGTCTTGATAAAAGTCTACAAAACATCTGAATGCCTCACGACCTTCACCGTAGGCAATTCTGCCGTCCACTCTGAGTCGCTTCCTTTGGCCTTTGTCAAAGCCTGCACTAAGCTATTGTGAACGAAATCTTTCGTGGGCAAAGGTTCTGAATGTGCATTGCACATCCCTTTAATACCTTCGAAGTCGAGAGAATCCCAGATTTCAATTTCCCTCAAGTTAATGAAAGATTTCAATTGCTGGACAAATCGATATTCGAAATCATCGGGCCTTTGCATCCTCATCCATTAACAGCTAATAGCCAATCTCCGAATTTTTCCTACCTCGGCAGGACAATACTCCAACAGTAGACGCACAGGTCCCTTTGGTGAGCCATCCTGTCTCGTCATGTCCGCAAACAGCATGTCATTTTCAAAATCAAACCACGTTCTCTTCCCCTCAGAAACACATACATCCCATCTCTTTTTATGTGTCTTGTAATTATCATCCAAGAATACAGGGAAAGCAAGATGGTATCGTTTCATAGCAACATATCTGCTGTCTCGACACACTCGCAACGCAACAGGGACTCGAACTATCCTCCCACTGTGCATCAACTTCATTGAATAGGTCATATCTGGGAATGAGAAGGCCGCCAATGCAACGTTTTGTAGACATTCTCGCCTATGTGGATCCGGGAAAGGACAAATGATTCTGTTCAGATTGTGCGTGAAGTGGCATTGCAGTGCTAGTACTCGAGGCTCGGGTAACGCGAGCCCCCAGATAGTAAGACGGATCTCGAGTGGGAGACGAGGAAATAATTTGAATTCGCAAGCTGGATTGCGAGTACACTTTTGGACGTCTGCTTTGGACTGGGTGGATGATATTCGAAAGATAGGCTTGTGGTTCTTGAAGGGCATTATTTTCTAGCAGCGGGTGTATTTATGCTGTACAGTAAGCCCAGGTACTGAACACCTAAACTTCAAAATTTATGTTGATCGACATCAGGCTTCAATCAGCTGTTGGGAGGCACAGACAGGGATCTATGAGTCATAAGTGTTTAACATGCAGGAATGGCTGCTCAATCGAGCCTTTCTGATGTGCAAGCCGTGTTGGCTGCTGTTGGTCGGGGATGAGACCTGAAATTCAGTGAGTTTGATACCGAGGCACCCTGGCAAGTGTGGCCACATACGCTACAAATTCAGCGAGCGATCGCTAAATTTTAGGCCCTGCAGGTTGTTCATCACACTCTGTATTTAGCGCCTAGGTACCAAGCAACGAGTAGGATTGACACAAGACCTGATTATTAAATTTGAAACTTCCGCAGGAACGATTTCCAAAATAGTCCAGCGCACTCAGCATGCACATGATTTGGCCCTTTTCCAGTCGTTGCTGATTGCGTCGCCAAGTGCTTTTAGGATCCTCTCGAAAGGCAAAGAATTTGGAGTTTCTACAATGAGTATCAGCCCACGTTCACCGATACCTTCCCAATGTGTCAAGTACCTATTTCTTTCACACTCAAAGGAGTATTCCATATGATTTTCTTGCTTGATATTGTCCTCTTCGAGTCGAGATGAAGCAGCCCCCTTCCCCCTTCTAACAAAGGAAATCGTCATGTTTCCAAACTTCTTCATAGCGCGGCCCATAACAGTTAGTGATATTTCCTGTTTCAGCCTAAACAGGCCCATTCAGGATAATCGCTTTATTCTCGATATGTTCTTGAGAAGACAGTGAGTTTGCGACTCCATAAACTCGTCAGTTCCCGCTGTGAGCAAATTCTCTCCTTAATAAGTCAAGCATCTTTGCTACTATCCACAATTACTTTTTAACAAGTTTCCTATGTATCGCCTTGTAAATTTGCCATTCCGTGAATCAAGTCCTCAACCACCATTCGATACAACAAAATCTAGCCATGGCTTTTCAACCCACGCAGGAGCTATCAAATAGAACCGGCAAAGTCCAGTCCAAAAGCTCAACTCGCAGAAGCAAAAGACACGGGAGGTTCCGAATACAGGGAACTGAAGCAATCTAGATCTCCAGAGGAACATCAGAACGCGCGTCGCGCAGCCAAGGAAGAGCGAGAAGCGCAGTCCGTCTCCGGATCTGAAATGCTTCCTTCGTGGGACGATGACTTCAGTCATCAACATGATGTCTAGAACGACTGTGAGTACTACGAGGACCATCAAGATTACTATGATGATGGAATCGATGGGTGAGATTAGAGGTACTGCGAGCCAGAACTGATGCGGATTTCGAAGATGATGTTTGATTCGCCGGAGAAGACCACGATCAATTCGAGACACCGCCACAACACAGTCTTTACCAGGATAAGGGTCTCAAAAATATAGAACAGCAAATAGCTTTGCAGAAGTATTTATGCTACCAAAAAATGGGAGGCCTTTTTGAAATTGGACTTGGCGTGAGTCGCTGGTCGACAAGAATGGCATTTTGGAAATATTTTGGTATTGTTTAAAATGGGACTTTTGATCAAATTTCTTAGTATCAAAGTAGCAAAAACGCATGAAAAATGAATCAATTTACCCAAAACTTTAAGACCCACCACCGTGACTGAGATATTGTGAAGTGATGCCGTCAAAACTTTCTTTGTCTTGAAATTAGCGAGACTCGCTTGTTTACCCCTGGATTTTAGCAACGACAACGACAATGACCTTGGTGAACGCAACGAGAGGAACTCCGAAGCCGAATGAAAGAATTTTAGTAGGGATTTTGATACTGGGAGGGTTGCTGAACCTTGACGTGGTGATGTTGTGATATAGGACGTGCAAAGTGCCGCTGCGAGAATATCAGGTGGGCGGGGTTAGCACTTGTTACTTTTCGTCTTTTGTCGCGGATCACATTACTGGATGGCAAACGAATGGTATATCAGATGCGATATTGCGCGGCTATATTGCGCGATAGAAAACATTTTTGAAATGGACTTGGTGACAACGTTGCTGACAGCATGCCTTTGACAAGTGGTACGGACGTGAAATCGCCTTTCCCCTCCTTCGCTCCCAACTGTCCGACACCTCTGCGTAATACTAGAGTATACAATAGTGACAAAGACTACAAAGAGCTCTTTCCTTTGTTATGATCAGCTTCCTGGAGTAATAGTCACGACAGGGAAGGTTCTGGGCCCCGTTGAGACAGATTGGCCTCGTTTCAGAGCTTAGACACCACCAGTGACAGCGATTGGAGGGTCGTCCGCCGTCAAGAACAACAGTTAGGAACAGGTCTCCCTGCTATTGTTTTCATAGCTTGAACAAATGTCTGCATATAGAACAATTCAAAAAATTTGCGTATATAAACACAGCATTCCGCAGGCCTCCAACAAACCCAATCATCGATACAATACAATACATTATCACCCACACACCTGCATTCGTAACACACACAACATAGACCAAAAGTGAATAAATTTGACCAACATCAACATGCCGCACCTTACCTCAGTTCCAACTTCGGTTCCAGGAGCACCGGCTCAATCATCAACCCGCCCCTCAACTCCAACTCTGGACCCACAAGCTGCAAGTCAACCATCAAATCCTGGCACTCCCAAGGCCGAGGGCTCCCCAACAGCTTACAACGCCCTAGAAAAATGGGCTTCTCAATTCGACGTCACAGACGCAACCTCCTCCCCAGCACGCAACGAAAACGAAATCCCAGTCTCCCTCTTCCCGCGCTCTCCACCTGCCGCTTCTCGAGCAACTAAGCGTGCGTCAGCGAAGAAGCGGCAGCATAATGGTATTAAAGGTAAGGAATGCGATTAGTGGTTCGAGAATATATACGATGCGGACAATGTTGTGAACTGGGGAAGGTGAGGGGTGAAGAAGGGAGCTAGGTAGAGCGGGGGGTTACGTGTATGGTTAGAATGAGAGTGTAGAGATAGACCTGGGTTTTTGAATAACATACTTTTTTCCCAAGCCATCTGTGTGTACACTTTAATTCCTCGTAATTCCTTTGCTCGGGATGAAGCTCATGAACTTGCAATGCTAACGGAAAGGCTGACCATGAGTTAGGTTCGCGCGTTATAGGGAATTGAGGAAGGCGCGAAAAGAAATGCTGGGCGGGAGCAGGCGCGACCTTTTAAATGAAGATTCAGTGTTACCATGTAGTTCGAGTGGACAGAGCAAGTAAGTTTCTGTGTCGTTCCGCCTGCGTATTTGGGGAAGAGGGTTACGCTAGCTCACGAGGAAGTTGTGGACGAGAACTAGAACGAAATACTTCTCAGCTAACGTACTTACGAAGGCTGATGATACTAGAGGCTGAGGAAGGAACGACGAAAAGCGGTGTAGTATGTACAGTTAGCTCGCCTGTCTTCCCCATTTCAGGAAGGAAGTGTCGGGGAACCTAATCCAGTTGAAGCTGCTAACTTTGGCAGAAATTCGGTTCCACGAGCTGGCAAAGAGGAATCCATCTGGCATCGTAACCTTTTCGCTTCAACTTCCTTGGATATCTCTTACATCATAAAACATATACTGGACCTAGCAGGTCCAATTTGGTATCATCACATGCAACAACTCGACCCATTCCAAACATCACAGGTCATACAAAGCTCCTCCCCTGACACAGATGCAAGGAAAACGCATATGTATGCACTAATATAATGCTTATTTCATCAACAACCATTGCCATCCTGACCATATCCCATCAAATGCAACGTCGAATCATCCACGCTGATACCAAAGACGGCCAGAGTACCCTGCCCAACGCCAAACTGTGTCGTAAATGATTTCTCATAATCTACCAATCTCCCATCAGAGTTCTCGAGGCCATTGGCTGCTATTCGTGCGTGGCCTCGTTTCTTAGTGCACTCGGGCCCTTGTTTGCTCTCCTGCCCAGTAATGTTGCTCCGTCGAGGCTAAGCTCGAATGCACCCTTCCTATTTCTTACTTGTTGCTTGGCAGCAGCAGTAACGGCAGGACTGTGTTGGCCATAACCCTTCTGCGGTGCTCTCGCAGCATTAAGATTCGTATTCTTCAAGCCTTGTTCGACCTGATGCACATCTGTGTCTCCGGCTTTTGGTACCTTTGCAGGTATGGCATTCTCGCCCTCCTCATCCTCCTCCTCGAAATCGTCATCATCTATCGGATTTAGTCCATTCATAGCAGCAGCTCCCCTGTAGCCCTGCTTGAAATTCTTACGACGCTTGCCTTCCTCTTCTTGACGGTGGACCGCGTACCCAACGTCGAAAACCTCACGCAAGTTGACAGCACCTGGGCTTCGGAAGTCCATACGCCTACCTGCACCTGGAGATTCTAAGAGATCAGGATTGAACGCTCTCAACTGAGCACCTGGACCTAATTGCCTCTCGCGTTCAACAGCGGGAGTAGCCAGTGGTGGAGCATCGTGAGCAGCAAAGGTTGGCTCTTCAGTGCCTCGAATCCATGGGTGTGCCAGGAACTGATTGATATCGTATCTTTTGACGGGATCGACGGTTAAGAGATGAGAAACAAGGTCTTGGGCGGGCTTGGAAATGTCGTCCCACCATGGAGAGAGGAAGGTGTACTGGCCTTTAGCAACCTTTTCGGTAAGCACTTGAATGCTCTCGTCGTAAAATGGTGGAAACCCGCAAAGCAACGTGTAAAGGACACAGCCCAACGCCCACATATCAACGCTCTTGGAGTATCGTTCATCTTTGACGATTTCCGGTGCGGTGTAACCCACGGTGCCACAAGGCGTCATCGTATCTTTATCCCATACTACCTTGCTCAGTCCAAAATCGGCAATTTTAATCTGGCCAATACCCCCTGCGCCTACACCTGGGATGAATTCTCCCTCGTCTACCTTGTCTTCATCTTCTGGAGCTTTTGGTTTCGGGTTTTTTGTTGGAATAAAAGAGATCGGCGAGAACAACAAGTTCTCAGGCTTGATATCCCTGTGATGACGTCAGTGAGGTCAGACAGTCATATTATTGTGAAACAAACCTATGAACTACACCTTTCTCCTCATGCAAATATTGCAGGGCGTTTGCAACCTGGGTGATGACATGCCTCGACAGGTCCTCACTGAAGTATGTCAAACGAACAATTTGATGGAAAAGTTCTCCGCCGGGTGCCAACTCTAGAATGATGAAATAGTGTTGTTTCGATTCGTCGAAGTCGATCAGTTGAACGATGTTGTCGTGTTCCAGTTGTCGCATGATCTGAACTTCCTTCAAGATATTTGCCCTCTGAAGAAAGGAAGTTAGTGAACCTGTATAGCACGGAACCAAAAACAGTCGTCAAGCACTAGAAAAGGAAAGCAGACATTGCCCGAAAATAGAAATTGATGCGCACCTCCACTACTTTTGGTTGCTTCTTGAAATCCGGATGAAGCGCAGCGTTACCCTATGTTAGGACGCATGTTGGCAAAGATCCAAAAACGCAAACGCAACAACACAAGGAGATGTGAGGTCTCTACCAATACTTACCTGATTCGAGTTCATCTCGAATTTGCGGACCACTTTGATGGCAACCTCTCCGGCGTCACCTTCCAAATCTCTGGCTCTGTAGACATTACTAAAGGCGCCGTCTCCCATCTTCTCCAGCAGCTCCCATCGCTCCAGACCTGGATATCTCGGCAGCTTCGATTTATTGGCGTTCTCCTCTTCCACGAGTCGCTTTAGTTCTTCCGTGTTGACCTTCTTTCCTTTCGTCCCAACCTTCTGGTTTTGTGCTGCATGGTTCGCAGCCACGTTTCCGGCCTGGGCGCCTCTATTCCTCCCATCTACGTCTGCCGTCGAGTATGCATCGCCGTGGGGAACCTGATGTGCTTGGTGGGCCATGTTTGGGTCTGAGTTGGCGTAGTGATTCTTCGGGTGAGGCGCATAGTCGTGGTTGTGGGCTTGGTGTTGCTGTGTCACATTGACTGGAGATTCTTGGGGTTGCGCGGTCCGCCCTTGCTTCCCTACGTCAGAATGTCAGTGGGTGAATTCCAAACGAGGCGTGAGGTTATTCGGCAGGCGCGGGGCTGACGTGGAGGTGGAGGAGGGGTTGACATACCGTGACGGATGAGGTTCTTTATTGACTGTGAGAGAGACATGATTAGAAAGCGAAATTCTCTAGGTCTAGATAACGGTCGAGGCTTCGACGTGAGACAACGTTCCGAAGGGGAGGGAGACGACGGTGAAACGAATAGACTGGCGCAAGCAAGAGCCACGGAGGGGAAGTCGAAAAGAGGCAAGACGTAGAGAGGCAGGAAATTGGGTTTGGTGTAGGTAAGCAAGGAAAGCAAGGACCCCGGAAAAAATGACAGGAGCAAAGCAAGAGCAAAACACAAGCGCAGTGCAGATCGCAAGTACTCTGGCTCAATCGACGATGTTGCTGCAAACAAAAACCGTCAAAAAGCTGGAGGAAATAATATGATAATCAACAGCAGCACAGTCAGTCACAGGACATCCACGGGAGGCGGTAGTGCCTTTTTAGTGCTGCAGCCGGGCCACTGTTAATTGTTAAGCAGCAAGCCGGTTCACTTCCAAGCTCCCAAAAGCTACGGGAAGGCGGGGGCTCAACCAACGTCATCAACGTCCGGGCACTCCCCAGTCTCTCCTCGACAGGCTCAACTTTTAGACCCAACTCTTCCGACTTCGTCATGGCTCCGGCAAAGCGAACAAACTTGACATGAATCAAGCCCAGATTCAATATCGTATCGTATCGAAAGCTGGCCTGGCCCCTGCGAGCATCGTAATGCGCTGCGGTGGAAAATAAATGCGAGGCCTGCCAACATGGCCAGCGCTGGACCACCAAACAGGCCCCATGCCTGCAAAGACGAAGGCCCTCAATCAAAGGGTCCATTTCACCCGTTATCGCTGGAGTCAGGGGTGGGACGCACTATGATGACTGGAGTCGTGACATTGCTGCTGAGGTCGCTGGTCGCTGGCTGGAACGCGCGCGAAGCACTAACTGAGGGCTGCGTACTTCTTCTGTCCGACTTGGAACAGCGAAACAGAACTGCAGTGTGACTTCATCTGGGGCCCAGGAACGAGGATGTATGCGACAGGGGGCTGAATGTGCTCAGAAAGCAGAACTACTCACATGGAACATGATGAATGTGTACGGCTGCAGTCAGCCAAGAGCAATCGACTCTGTCTGATAGGTTTCGTCCAGACTCCCCTCGTCGAAGATCGGAATGGCCTGGTAATTTCTCCTCCGGGTGAACAGAAAGAGCCTATTGCAGATGAGGGAAAGGCCGGGGGTTGTAGGGAAAGGGCTGCTTGACGGAGGCTTTTGTCCTGCTCCGTGGTGTCAAGAAATCATACGGTGACAGTCGATTGCGAGAAGTGGGCTTCTTAAAACGAGAGTGGAAATGCCAGTCTTCGAGTGAAGACGAGGGCTTCACTTTTTATTAAATTTATTTTCCTTTCTGCAGCAGAACGGATACCCCGGCTGCGCGTTCCCATCTAGTCCGCCAGTTGGCATAGTCTCTTGGTTTGAGTCAGACTCCACTCAGAGCGAGGAAAGTCGATTTTGTCCGCGTCCTCCGTGGACACACCTACGAAATACGGTATCTGGGGAAAATGAAGCTCAATGATACAGTTGCTGGAACCTATCAAGCGCATGTCAAGCAGATCAGCAGCTTGGGCTACGTTTCAGATATCTTGATCTGCATTGTTCCAGTCACCAGGCAATCGTCATATTCCTCAAAATTGGGGCAGTTCAAGGAACAGAAATACCCCCGCTCTTATCCCGCTTTATTCCTTCTTTTGATTTGCGCATCTCATATAAAGATCACCTCACATACCAACCATGACACCACTGATACTACTCTAGATAAGATTGAGCACTACATCAGGGGCACATCATTGCCTTCTCTCGTCTAATTTACGCAAGAAAAGGAAGAGCCGCAGACTCAATATCATGATCGTAACACGAGCTTCGAATGCCCAGACATCGCTCAATTGACGTCAGTCCTACCGGGGTGGCACGGTGGGAGGACCCTGAAAAGAAGCCTCTTGCATCATCCGAATGGCCGGAGCATTCTCTCCTCATCATCACGTGCCAATCACCTACAACACCAAATTCTCACGCTCAATTCCCGAAGATGGATATAAAACATGTTCACGATGTATGATGGCTCTATCTGGGAGATCACTAGCGATTCGTCTCGTCGGTACCACCGGGATTTTTCGGAGCCGCCGTCCAAGGGAACTCGATTCGGGTCCAGACTTTTTGGTCGGTACCTGAACGCGAGGCGGAATGACGAAATGGCCTAGAATTGTATCCAGTAATAGTTGTAGCCTTGCAGATAAGCTTAGCCTCGCAACATTTTCACCACGTTTTCAATTCCAGGATTTGGAATAGACATAGAAATAGAAATTAGAAGTGCTCCAGAGCGCTTCGAGAGACGTTTGGCACGGACATAACTGACCAGTTACACTAGCTGTGGAATAAGACAAAGATGGCAGAATGACAACAATATATTTTTGGATGACCATCAACTAGGATGCAAAGGAAAGGGAAAATCGGCAAACAGCACCCACCGTACCTTCATCACTTCAACACACAACTACGATGCCAGACGCTGTCACTCCTTCCATATACACAACAAAAGGGCCTCTCCAATGGACATTTCTTTACGCGAAAAGTTTAATCGTGGAAGAACACTCACAAGAGCAATCACCGGGCTCTATCCCATCTCGCGTAAAGAAAGGGGGCCAATGACGTCGTCTTCCTTCCATGAAGTTTCTCACAAAAGAGAACCATCGCCAAATCCTGCACCGAAATTATTATCCTCAAGTAATTCGCCGGTGGGTCATATAATCTTTTCTAAGTACAAGGGGCCAAAAAAAAGGCAAAAAAAAACATACAACAGCAGGTATTCGCTGGTGGTCACCCACCCAACTACTAATCTGCCGATCTGAGGCTTATGTATGGCAGAGCGGACGGGATGCCCAGTTCTCCTCAGTCTATGGTCGTATGTGGAGGCTAGAATGCTTATTTAATATCATATACCTAATATGTTGCCCTTAGTCCGGATCCGGACTCCGAAACCAACTTCGTCTGCCACTTTCGGTTGCCACAGCCAGAATTATATACTCACCACGCTCCCAGTAATTGATTTCCATACTAGGTGGTCTTTTGTGAATTAATTGTCAGGAAAAATATTTATTATTCGTATAATACGCATTGAATTATTCGTCGTATGATGTAGCATTTGCCTAGCATTCTAAGAGGAATAGTCTCAAAAATGGGCGGGGTTCTTACTTAAAGTAAATACTCTTCCGTATTTTATTTTTATTGATACTCGAGTCATAATTATCAATAATTCAGTTCAAATCTAAATCAAATATAATGAAAATGCTAATATTTATGCAATCTAGTCTAACTGCCGGATCCCTGCGAGGGTCTTTTTATATAGGGAGGGAGCCCCTCTAGAGAGCCAGAGGGCCAGAGACGAGGATTAAATCAGATTGATATTTATGATCAATTCATTACCATATTGTTTGGCATGCTCGAGCAATAGTTTTTCAATCTTTCAATCAAAGACTACAATAGCCTGAAAATTCTTGACCTCGGTGGAGGAACCGGGCCCGTAACGTTCTCAATACCGACGTTCAATCGGTTAGTGTAGTCGACATCTCTCCCGAAATGATGTGCCTGGGCCAAGAATACAAAAAAGTCAATTGCACGATCGTATCACCTGGTATCATAGTGACGTCTCGAAGTCGCTCGATCACTTGCATTTAGGCTATATGGCGAAACTCAGCAGTATATCTCAAGCTAGGAAGCTGTATGATTACAAATCGAAATAATCCAATTTTCTAAGTTACTGTTTATGGGAAATACAGGGTGATTTTCACTAATTTCCAAGATATTCCTGGAAATATAAAATTTCGATACCGCATAAAGACCAAGATATTCTTAGATTTCGAATCGATTGTCCTAGATATTTACTCATCGGGATTACTGGAGATACCAGGGAAGTTCTAGAATAATACCTCGTACATCTATTATCTTTATATCTACCTCACTGAGTAACAAACAGAGAAATATAGCGACTAAATTATCGAGGTAGACATCTAACTTACTAAATCTCTTGACACAAGGAATCAAACAAGCACGATATCCACGGGTTGTAAATCCTGCTTCTCCAAAGCCTCACCATACATGAACCCGTGCACAAACGCATCGCCAACAAGCAAATACCCATTCTGCACCCTGCGCACCACATACGGCACTGTAGCACCGAAAATCACCACAACAAGATCCCCAACTTGCGCTCGATGCGGCACCAGCCCAATGTACCCAGTCCGCGTAGTCGCAAACCCGCGCCCAGCAGTCGTTACGCCTGCCTGCATCTGACACGTCTGCACGGCATTCATCTTCCCACCGCCCATCCCATCCTGATATTCTCTCCCTTCCCGCCAAGCAGCCAGTGCAGCCCGGTACGTCGCCGCCGGATCGATGATGGGGCTGCTGTACAGGATAGCGTTGCGGCCCGTGTACAAGTCGTCCATGAGCAGGAGGCGCGCAAACGCCTCCTCGTTATTGATATACGCGGACCTACCCTGACGGATGAGCTCGTCGAGGGCGGCGCGGAACTTGTCGTGGAAGACCAGAAAGTCGGGGTCACCATTTCGGGATGTTCGCGGCGCGCTGTGCACATGTGCTAGGGCGTCGATGGTGTCAACTAGCAGGCCCTGGACGCTGAGCCCGCCTGTCCCTGTTGCGTCACCGACGAGCTGGATGTGCGTTTGCGTAGAGGCGGAGGCCGAGTATGGCACGGGGCGGAGGGTGGAGATCACCTTCGGCGACATGTCCTGCGCTGTCCAGTCCGGTACCCAAGAAGGGAGATTAACTCCCTGGAGGCGCCGTCGCTGGAGGCCTGCACTGTCGAGCATCGTGATGGTTCGGCCTCGACGAACTTGCAAAGCAGCAAAGCGTCGGAAGACTTGCTCCACAGACCGAGAGTAAGGCCCGATTGCATCGCGATCAGCGTCGCTCATGAGCGCAAACAGCCCAAAGATCTTGTCCTCGGGATTCGTCGCGACAAAGTCTCGCGTAAGCTGGATCAGCTGTAGCGGATCCATCTTCCCTTCATGATTCTTGATCTGCTGCAGCTTGGTGTAGTTCAAGAAGCCCCTCATCACAACTTTGTTTCCCATTAGTTCCTGTAGACGGTTCGGGTTCGCCCGCATGGCATCCTTGCTGAGAATGCTATCCAGGTGCTCCTGCGTGAAGATGTTTCCATTGAACATGTATTTGGCCCGCCGGGCGAGAACGACCTCTTGGATGATCCATGTTCTGGTGAACCACTGCTGGTTAAGAGCCTGGAAGGCCGTCTTGTAGTGAAAAGGGTGTTCTAGATGGTCTGACTCCGTCAACGTGTCCTGCACCCCCATGCCTCCCGATCCGCCGAATTGAAGGGCGAAACCGCCTAGTGAGACCTCATAGCCTTCCGTATCTCCAAGGTCTACATAAACGGTGGCTGCACTCGAGTAGATGCGCTCCATGAGACGAATCTGGGAGTTTTTCTCTGCGAGATCCTGCTGGTTGATACAGAAGGCATCTGCCCAGATGTACTCCTCCGTTTCTCCAGGCCTCAACCCAGCGCGAAGTCGCTTCAGCGCCCGCTCTAGACTGGCTCGGCCGTAGAAAACCTTGCCATTGCACAGAAACTTGCGATCATCAGGAGGCGCTCCCCAGCAGTACGAGAGGGCTCCATAGGCAGGGGCACTGTTGATGTCGAAATGAGCCAGTTCGCAGTCAACCGGGTCAGCCCTAAAGATCCCCCGCTTGATTTTCAAAAGCCGAATCATGCTGTCTGGCCGTGCGAGAGGTGAGTACGTAAAGCTGGGCACGTTGTCACTGATCGTCAGGGGTTCTGTTCGCTCTGGCGGCCCCGCATTGAGATTCATTGCTGCCAACTGCGCTCTCATGTCTACTTCATCTCGTCTCTCGCCATCGGACATAAGCCGATATCGACGGACACCGATACGGCTCTGACAGCTGCTATCGCATTGTTCATGCACTGGGCACGAGTTCTGGGCTGTCAAGAGCGTGGCGATCACCCGAGCAAAATCGTCGCTGCCCGATTCATTCGCGTTGTTTCGGGAGGCCATGGTAGCGATGGTCCGTTCCGGTCTCTTGAAAGTGGTGAGTAGCAATCTAAGACTAGTAATTCTTTGGGAAAGCGTGACAATTTAAAAAAATTCAAGACTTAGAGTTTGTGTCACTATGGTATAGAGATAGATAGGTAATACGACTGAATTCTGCGGATGTATTACTATAAGGCGGGGCTGAGATGTCCGATGCCAGACAAGGATTGGCTGGCAAATCTGGGAGCAGAGAGTTTAGTACTGCACGTGTCGGCCAAGATACATCAGAACATCACCTTTGTACCCCTAGGGAGGAATTCTCTTATACATCTCATTGGTCGCAGTCGGGGCCGCCTCGAGTTGGAGGTGGCCTAATTGGTTTGTCGTGTCACATGACACAGCTAGACAGTGAGCCGGGCGAAGCGACTAAGTAGCCCACTTAGCTAGCTAAGTGGGCTAAGTCTCATCACGAAGCAACTATATAAGACTGGGTTTTCACTCACTAGATAGGAGCTTCGTGCTCAACTCAAATAGTATTTCAATACATCGGTATTCTGGTACTTGTAACGAGGTTGTATTCCGATTTAATAGGGGTAGGTCTACTCCTATTAAAAAGATGCTTGAAATAAACGGGCCGATCGACGATATAACACTTAGCTTATAAAATTGAGACAAATACGTGCTCAGTTTTGAGTCGTTGTGGCGCGCGGGTAAGTATACCCGATTCCTTGCCTCCGAAATACAGAAGCAGCCTTCGTAGTCATCGAGCCATGTGTAATATAGCAGCGGACAGACGCACAGACTGCAGAAATTGGGTTAAAACAGGAACTACGGTTACCTGTATTCCTGGATCCGGCGCTTCGGTGCAGCGACTAGGCGCAATGATCGACCTCAGAATACCGAGTTTTGTATAGAACTGGCTAACGAGAAACGAGATCCCTAATTCTGGGCTTCACTTAGCTAGATTACGGAATCCGTTGTATATGAATTCCAAAAAGGGTTGTGAGTTGAGGCAGCGAGGCTCGTGCGAGAGTAGATGGTAGAGATTGTCCCGAATGCTCGAAACGGTTCCGAGCCAGGGCTGATGTAACTGTAGCTGCGAGAAATAGCTCAGTGTTCCTCAGTCTATGGTCGTATGTGACGGGCTTTCCTTTATTTTAATACATAACCCGTTCAAATCAGATACCGAGTGCATCACGCAGTTTCCCGCGAAGCCTCCGTTGTTTTCATGTACACTGCTGTTATTTTTTAGGTATAAAAAGTGCTACCTAATAATTTGGCTATAAGTTTTTTTTAATTCAATTTTTTTTAATTTCCACTTTGAACTTCCAAGTTCCAGTGAATGCATGGCTAGAGGGCGGTTCCTTGATACTGAATCTTTGATTCAATAATAAGAGGGACGTTTACTCCAGGCATTTGAATCCAAGTAGGAATATCTCATACCCGTGAGCGGACCTAAATTTTGATGCGAACAAGCCTATGTTGAGCGTGGTGTTTGCAGCTATCCTACCTCAGGCATGATGTCCTTATCAATAGAAGATGTTTGATAGAATCAATTATCGCTTGAAATGTAGAATCTCTGCATTCAGTTTTACGGATTACCACGAGATGGAACTGAACGAATGCAAGCCTAGCCAGCTAGCATGGTATGGCTTGCCACATGGACGTTTATATGTTACGTGGTTAACACACAATGAGAATAACTTCATTCACGAGGCTTTCCCCTTTTCGGGAAGCCGCGTGTAAAAAAATTCCAGAGAGTCTGATTATTTGAGTGATATATTTGGAAGTAAAGCAGCAATTGGTGACTTTATTTATGGTGAGTCGTTGACTGTTCATATCACTCTGACGTGAAGTCGCAGGAGAAGGACCTCGACCTCTTACGCGGGCCTATTCTACGCTAGCTAAGCAAGGTTCTGCCATATAAAAAGAGCCCTGCGCATCTCAATATAAAGACAGCCTTTTGACCCCCACCACTCTTGATTCGTACCAATTCCCGCGGGTATATAAAATGGTAGTAGACCAAGATGGTATCATATTTCGAATCTTCAGGCAGAACGACCTCGAGAATTGTCATTGTCTAGTTCTGACTACTGTAGAGGTCTCCACCAAATGTCCAATCCCGCCAATCCATTCATCGACTCGTCAAAGTCCCCAGGCAGATTATTCCTACCATGAGGTGCATAACATGGCACATCTTCATGTTTACAGAGTTCCTCATCAAACATGGATTTTACCACAGCCCTGGAGTGCTCTGTCCCCATTTCAACCTCAACAAGATCAGAGTACTCTCTCCTATATTCAAGTGCTAGAGGTGCTAGAAGACGTAAGTTGGTTTCCATGAGCGGATTTGATCTTATAAGTGATTTCGGGATACATACGATGATGAGCGCCTTTTTGTAACGATTTTCCGTTTCCAAAAAACATCCCAACTTTCCCTGAGTAATCTTTCCAATCTGCTATTAAAAAATACCCATCCATACCTATTGATATTAGTAGCGTATTCGGGCCTACCAGGTCAAAGGCAGCCGGGTCTTCCACCACTGTAAATCCGTGAGTTTCGAATAGTGTTCGCCATTCGGGTGTCATCAATATATCTTGGGCCACCAGATTATCCGACACGCTTGGATTGGCTTTAGCAAGCTCCCCGATAATTTGTTCAACGACCACGAATTGCTCAATATCACGTTGAAAGTGATGCCGATTAAAATTCTCGAGCAAGAAGTCCTCCTGAACAGCCTTGCTGTAGCGTGCAATATAACGGACATGCCGATGACTGAGGTACAGAACATGCTCACTAGGAAGCCTGGAGCTACCGATTGATAGGCAGACAACGTTGGAAATCGGACTGTCTTTCCGGTCTTCGGTGACTTGAGCTACAAGACTGTTTAGTTCTTGTGCATAGGGAGTTGATAACCAGTATGCTTTCCAGGATTGCATATATACTTCGGCCATGGTGTGGGGTTTCTCCCAAAGCGAGTACGAGTATGAAAGAAAGTGAAGACTTTGAGGGGCGCCTAGTTATTGGATTGATCCGTTGGGTTGGGGGGAGAGGACACCTATCGAAGTTGGCAGGTAAGTGGCCAGAAAAGGATTGTGATTTATTCTTTTTTCCAACCTGGGATAATATGGAGGTACTTATAAAAAGACCAGAACAATGAATAATTTTCAAGGAAAGAACTTAGTCTGCACGAGATCCTGATATATGTGTGGGGTGACTAATCTATAGTTGCCGTCACTAGCACCAACCAAGAGCTCAGAAGACGAATGGTCTGCACTTTTTCCTAGTGTGTAAAACCGCCTGACAAGAAAATCCTGATAGAGCATTGAAGAAGAAACATGAATCCTAAATGCGGTTTCGATGCATATAGTAGGATTTTGACGGTCGTCTTTCAAGGCAAGTAGATACACCAAGTTCGCCGTTCCAAGTGGGTACACCACTTATATAATTTCAGCAGCACAATGAAGGGAAATCTATTGTCAATATAAAATATATGATAGAAATAAAATTTGCAACAGAAATAAAACTCATAAAAAAAGCACTCGCTTGATGCTACGCATTGAATATCCTAACATCCACATGTTATACTCTGAGACGAATGCTATTTTTGAGGCTCCTAGGTTTATTATCAATTTCTCAAAATTATGTACAATCCCACGAAAAATGAATCCAGGTATGCCAATATGCAGTTTTGCACAAGCCCCTCACTTTTAATTTTTACAACATCATCTTTATTCCATATGCCTGTCCAAGTATCCGGATCTCCTGCACGGAGTTTTGGGCGTTGGTGACTCTAGAAAGTAACCACTCACCCTCCACAGCAATGCAGCTGCACACCGATCATGATACTGAGAGCATATATCCTTACAATCCAACCAAGCTATTCTCAGAGTCTTGAGAGAGGATTGCGGGTCTGCCGTGTCGGTAGATGCGCGATCATAGTAGTTCCTTGACGCATGGGAATCACAGCTCTTCCAACCACAACTGGCCTGGCCCATTGTCTGCTACAGGAGCGCCCACAACGATGTCTTTGAAAAAAGGAGTTGATTCCTCCCTCACCTAAGTCCGCGGGGCCGTAGTCCTGAGCTTGTGACATAATGGCAGGGTCTGACAGAATGCTAGAAAACGCCACGTTAGTCTGGGTATTTTCAGGTAGCGTTGTGAAAGAACTTACTATCCATCGCGATAAGCACCGCCTTGGAGATCGCAGAGAAGGAGTTGGCGATTTGAATCGTGGTAGGAGAAGTGACTTAGTGCTTGCATAGCCTCGGTCCATTCATTGCCCGTATGAGGAGACCATCCGCTATTGCTGTTGAATTTCTCGAAGTTCTGAATCATTGGTTCGATGAGAGTTTTATGGCCAGTCTCCTCGTACTCCCAGATGGCTGGCGTATTCAAGATGATTCGTACCCCGCCCGCGATTACTCCAGCATCGTCGAAGTTGTCCAAAATCTTTTGCGTACGGCTTATGATTCTCATTTCTTCGTCGAAGAAATGTGTTTCATAGACAGAGCCCGTCTTAAACTCCTTTGCTACACAGCGCTGTCCCTATCTCTCTCCTTCGGTGTATATTCCTGCCCAAACATCCTTGAAAGTTCCCGACGCAAAGATCCGATCTCTTTCGATGGTTGCCTTGGTGGCATTGTTTGTTCTTGAGTTAGACATTGTACAGTAACGAGTGTTTCGGTGGTGACGTTCCGGAGTATCAATTTCGTAATGCGAGTTGGCTCTAAATGCAGGAGGAAGGAAGCCCTGAGAAGTTGGCGGTGCAAGAGTAGTTCAGACCAAAAATGCAAGAGCCATAGAAATAACGCGACGCTTTTGTGTGCTCGAATTCCGGTTAGCTCCAAATTCACCTGAAAGTAGACTCCAAATGCGCGAATGTCATGCAGCTAAGAATCTGCCAATTTTCAAATTGTTACGTTGGAGGGCCAAGAGTCCTATTTTACTCTGCGCACCAAGTGACGTCGAAGAGGCTTATAAAGCCTATATATGTCTATTAGAATGAGACACCTTTTTGATCCAAACTCGAATTGGCTGGGTATCAAAGAAACTCATATTCTTTGAACTTCTGCCATAACATGCCAAGTCGCTAAGGCTTTGCTGCTCAGTTTCAAGCTAGAAATCTAAGAGAGATATGAGACACAAATGGCTTGCAATTGCCTTACTTCCAAATTCATCTGCTTCCTCTGCCGGTTTGAATGGCTAGCTTTGGTAATTTTACATAAGGGCGCTCGAAGAAACTATTCCCGAGGTCGCCAATGCGACGCTGCTGACCCGGACGCAGAAGTTCCTTAGCAACCGACATTTTCAAATACACTTTTTGCTTTCTTAATTGAAGTTGTCCACAGACTTCTGGAACTCATAACAGGATTTAATTTCCTTTCATCAAAGTTTCAGGTTCTCGGTGACACAAAATCAAGTGCTTTGTTTTGACGTTCCCCAGCCCCTGAAATTTAGCGACCCCAAAGCCGGGGCCGAGGCCTGAAAGACCCTGTAAATTGATTGGCCGCCCCTGGCCAAGGAGCTCATGTATCACTCTCGAACATCACTTTCTTTTGTCCTGTTGGAGTCATATTCATCGAATGAGAATGTGTCAATTTGACAGCTATCTTCATTTTAAAAAGTGCCCAATCGCAAGTGCTGATACTGTACGTACATACAACATATAAAGCGGGGGCGGGGTAGCCACCATTACCTAGGTATGGTGATTCTTAGTCAGACTTGCTTACTTACATCGGTCTCTGCCCCAATGAATGAAATTCCTTAATGAAGCAGTTATATTATATCATAAGCGCTTCCCTCTCCTTAATTTGCAGGAGCCATATTAAGTATTCCGAAGCCCTGCTGTGCGAAAGAAGCTTGCACTGTTCTTGGACCTTCAGAAACCTATCTTTAGCATGTCTCTCAAACTTCATCAACTCGCTACCGAGGGAGAATTCTTGCCCGTCGCGGCAGTCGAGACAGAAGCTTTCGAAAACCCGTATTTCGGATTTTGGCAGTGTTTCAATGGACCATCAGTGGAGGAGTTAAGTGCTCGTCAGTTTGGCTGGCACAAGGACGATCCAAGCAGCCACGTAAAGCCCCATTTTTCTTTCCGTCCCCTCGATTCGCTGTGATACCACATTTCCGATTTAAATCAGATCTGTCGCTCTGAGAGGAAGCGCAGTACTAATTCTTTCCAGTGGATGTACGTGAAGGACAAGACTACGGGAGAGGTACTTGGCGGTGCACAATGGAACGTTCATGAAGAAAACCCTTACGCAAAGGAAGCGGAAAAGCTCACACCATACTGGTATCCTGATGGTACGCTTATATATTCATTTGTATATATGCAATGATGGTATTTAAAACTGACGTTCGTCTGTGGCAGGTGTCTTTAAGGATATTGCAACTCAGCTGCTTGATAAATTCTTGAGCTATCGCCCTATAAGGATGAATGAGCCCCATATCCGTGAGACTACCCTCCAAAAGCCTTTAGAAGTGACCGATAAGCTAAATACGTGTCTTGATTCAACAGTACTCAACATGTGCTTCACTCATCCTGAACATCGACGCCGTGGCGTAGGGCGCTTGTTGATGGATTGGGGAGTCAAAAAAGCTGATGAGCTCGGCTTGCCTGCATACATCGAAGCCACAGACGAGGGCTTAGAATTGTATAAAGCTTACGGATTCAAGGTGAAGGACAATGTGGATTTGGATGCGACCTCTGAGAATCCATCTGAAGAGTTCACCAAAATTCGACAGAAACTCGGGTTGCCGATCCGTGGAGTAATGATCCCATCTCTTTATCTCGATTCTTACTTTCCCTGAATATACGGTACTGACTGGCTGTAGTGGTTCATGCATCGACCGAAGTATGGGAAGGATTAGTGTAAAGCCTGAGAGTTCTTGATTAGGTTCCAGACTGCTCACTTCTAAGATATGCCTTTACTAGCGTTTTTAGTGCGAGGTTGCAGATTCAAAGTTCTTGCTCTCATTACTATTAGCAATCGCTTCGATTTTCCTCAAATGGTCAATGGTGTGTGGCTTCATCTGATCTCAAAACGCATCCGTACGCCTGCAACACTTTAAATTTCCACGCTTTTCAATTGATATTTTCGAGTCAAAAAGACGCCTATCAGATTATTTCTGTATCTGGAAGTATTGTTCGGAGCAAAAAGAGTAGATTTTCATCATAATCAAAGCTACTTGGACTGAAGTTGAAATCTATTGTTGGCGGCGAAGGGAACCATTTCAATCCACACCCATCTTACCATCATGTAAAGCAAATGAATCTGTTTCATTAAAATATTCCATGGAGTTGCTCATGGTGTGTTCCTGCAAATGTCAGCCACGTTTACCCTTTCAATATTTCGGGACGACTGCAAGCTCGCTGTCCAGAAGGCACTTCTGGATTTTTGAACCCAGGGAAGTAATTATATAAGCACGGGATTCTCTGTAAATAAGCCAAGGCGTTAGAAGCGGTCAAGCATGCATCGCTAAATTATCTCTGCTCAGATCTAGACGGATGTATGCCGATAGGTAGGTCTTCGAAAAGGGGGCTGATCACATGATGGTACCCCCACGAATCCCAACACTTCGGACCACGAATAGCAACTTTAAGGCGGGTCTAACGTAATACTTTGAACCAAGCCTTGCTCTGAAAAGACCCTCTGTTGAGGAATACCAGGATCAAAAAGAGGGGTCATTACACCCCTGCCATTAAAACAGGGATTCGGAAGTGGGGTTGACAAGTCGACAGCGCGGCTCATGCAGAGTGCCAATATTGCCAGTGGCTTTTGCCAACTTAGCGAAAGAAGCTCCGCTCTAGAACGACATCCATTAGAAAAAATATAATCTTTGGTCGGCTGGCCCAGCTTCTTGCATCCGGTGCATGAATTAGGGGAGTGCTATATGCAGCTGACTGCAGCTTCGACCCGTGCCGTCCACTAGGATGCCCCACAGGAGGTCCCACTGTCATGTCCTCGGGATTTGTATACTTCTGCTGTAACCCTCTCTTTTGAATTCCCAATCACTTGTCGGTCAGTAGAATTGATAGGGAGAAGTGACTATGAGGAGCCTTTCCATTCTCGCTATTGCTACGGCATTTTTGCTGGGGAATGTTGGTGCATATCCAGCTTCAGTTCATGAAGCTAAACACTTCAGACGTTCATCAGATCTGGATTATTCATATGACTATATTATAGTCGGTGGCGGAACATCTGGTCTCACAGTCGCTGATCGGTTGACTGAGAGCGGAAATTGTCTGTTCTTGATCTCCTCTTTAACGCTAAAAATGTAAACTGACCCACTACCAACAGATTCTGTTCTAGTAGTAGAATATGGCTATTTCTCAGATATTCCCGGCCTGGCTTATGATCCCTACAACCCCATAGATACTTCACCTCCTTCCTTGATGTACAACATCACATCCGTTGGAAGCGTGCAGCAATTCGTTGGCGTAGCATGTGTAGTCGGCGGAGGCTCTGCCATCAACACGCAAGTATGGATGCGTGGCACATCTGAGGATTATGATCGGTGGGCTGCTGTTGGAGGGAACGGGTCAACTTGGACTTGGGATGGGATCTTGCCGTATTTTAAAAAGGCTAGTCTCAATTCCCATAGCTCACCTTTTCAAAGCGGGAACGCCGTTGACTGGAGAAACAGAGTTGCACATTCTACCCACCAGATCCCGAATTAGCAGCAGAATTCGAAATAACATATGACATCCCCGCAGCCTGGGGCGGTACCGGTCCAATTTTCGCAAGTTACGCCTCGTATCAATATCCAACCACCAGTAAAGTCACTCCCTCATCCTTGATACCCGAATACTAACAGCAAGCAGAGGTATTCTACGACGCCTGGAAAGTCATCCCGGGAGCTGAGTACCCCAAAGATGGATCCGAAGGCAAAGCAGGCATTTTCTGGGTTCCTTCATCTGAAGATCCCAGGACCCAAACGCGTTCCTACGCAAGAACAGCTCATTACGATCCAGTTAAAAACAGGAGTAATTATGCTATTTTTACTGGTCAAAAAGTGGTGAAGATCAATTTTGATCAAGATGGGTTGAAGCGAAACAATGGGAAACTGAAGGCGAGCAGTGTGAAGATTGTTGCCAGGACTGACAATTCGTCTGTCGTGACAGTCAGCGCGAGGAAAGAAATTATTCTTGCGGCAGGGGCAATACATACCCCTCAAATTCTTCAGCTGAGTGGGGTAGGTCCAAGATCTGTTCTCGAGGCTGCCAACATACCAGTGCTTCTGCATCTTCCGGGCGTTGGATCGAATTTCCAAGACCATTCGTGGTTTTCCATGGGTTATGACTGTGAGCGATCTCCCAAAGACGATATGCTTGGTAGAAAACATTAACGAGAGCAGTCAAAACACCCATCCTCCCGGACAGGCAGTCTGTAAACAACAACCAAACATTCAGAGACTGGGCCATAGACCTCTGGGAAACCAACCGAACAGGTATATCCATCCACCTACTTCCCATCCTTCCCTACTAACACTCCCAGGTCCCTTCTCCGTTGTCGGTGGCGGCGGCGCCCTAGCACAAGTTCCCCTCCCAGTAATGACACCGGACAAATACGACACCATCGCCACCTCCATGTCGGCCCAAGACCCCGCGCTCTCCTTACCCGCCAACACAGACCCAACCGTCATCGCCGGCTACGCCGCCCAACTCCAAGTCATGGCCCTCGCCGCACGCTCCAACAACACAGCCTGGATGCAAATGGGACTGGGCGGCAACCCATTCGGCATCACCGACCAATGGGGCTTCAACATCCACCCCCTTTCGCGCGGAACCGTCTTCCTGGACCCCTCGAACCCGAGCGCCGAGCCTCTCGTAGATTACCGCATGTTATCTAACCCCATAGATCTCGATGTCGCTATCGGGCTTTTCAGGGGCCTGAGAACGTATTTCACGAGTCAGGGGGAGATGGCGCGGTTGACGCCTGTGGAGACGAAGCCGGGGGCGAATGTGACGAGTGATAAGGATATTGGGGATTATTTGAAGACGGTGATGAATCCGAGTGAGTATCATCCCGTGGGGACTTGTCCGAAGATGCCAGTGGAGTTGGGGGGCGTGGTGGATGAGGAGTTGAGGGTGCATGGTGTGCATGGGCTTAGTATTATTGATGCAAGTATCATGCCGTTGACGGTGGGGGCGACGACGCAGTCTACCGTTTATGCTATTGCTGAGAAGGTGAGTTTTTGCTTTATCAGCTGCAGTATTCGTACTGTGCGTGTTACTGATTTATGTGCTCAGGCCGCGGACTTGATCAAAGAGAGAGCATGAAAGATTGGTTGAGAAGTGAGCATATAGAACGCAGGATAGTAATTGGGCAGAGATGAGCGCTCTACGGATTTTGGATGGTACCTACAAATACATTCGCAAATAAAAATTAGGGAAGCAACAAATACATACACATGGAACAATAATCGTAGGACTATAAATACCGGTTCTCGAAGCTCCTGGTGCTCCTGTTTTTTACAACCATTTCCAAACGCATAACATCTCCAGGCACACGAAATAGCAAACCACCAGAACCCATTTACGCGAGATAGGTTGTCATACTGTAGACCAAGCCCAAGAGAATATCAAGGGCACAAAGGCACTGGCTAGGCGTCCTTTTCTCCAAGGGCGCGGTTACCCACAATTCTCTCAAAGATAGCGTCAAGGGTAAATTCCCCAGTTGGAGATGGAATAAAGGGATGATTTGTGACTTGCCAAAGAGAAGTGCCGACTCAGTTCCAGAACGATAATTAAACAGGGACTCGAGGCTATGTTACCTCGCTGCTCTAGTAGCACAAGAATTCCTTTCAATGGAAAATAACTGTATTCTGGCATTGACAGGCAAGCCAAAAGAGAATTGTAGAATCAATGCACCCCAAAAAAGAAAACGCCGCCATGGGACCATACCCCGAAGTAAACAAACGCTGCAAATCACCACTATCCATAAGCCAAAAGAGCAACTAGATGAGACCAGCCCGAGCTGCTTCGCCACCTCCATCACCAAGTACCTCTTCCATGCGAGCCTTTCCTCGCCCAATGCCGCCCTCGCCGACTCCCATTCTTCGCGCTACGTATCGTTGTGCTACGATCCCTACACCCAAACTTATAATTTCCTCGACCCATTCTGCGACCCATTCTCTGGGGTCAACACCACCGCTTTCAATAATCTCTGCTATCTCCTCCGGAAGGTTTGGGTTCGGGTACTGCTCGCCCTCCCGGCCGAAGAAGCCACTCTTTTGTTGTGTGGGTGAAGTAGACGAGGCTGGTGTCAGTGGAGAGGCAGCATCGAGCCACTTGATCCACCTGGCTGGCATGGACTGAGTAACTGTGTGGAAAGTAATGGAGTGAACAGGGTCATGCAAATACAGCGCAAAAGAGACAAGTTCATCAGGCGTCTCTTTCTCTTGCACAGCGCTCTCCTCTTCCTTCTCCTTAGCCGGTCCCTGGAATAGCTCCGTGTCTTGTTCGTGTGAGATAGCCTGAAGAGCCAAGAAGATATCACTGCTTCGAACTGGGTTCGACTCGCTGAGATTCTCAGTTGCGCGCTGCGCAGCCAGCTCGAGTCCTCCGTGCGAGTTGAAGTATTCGTTTGCATATGCCTCAGCGCTTACGCGAACGAGTTTCGTGCCCTCGATGAGCCCTTTTACTGACCCTAGATCACGATGCTCGTTACTTTGTCTCCACCACGGGCCATCGCTCCAGCCACCGCTGCCTCCTGTGTAACCCGCTTCTGAATTGCGGCGGGCTGTTGACTCGTGACCGCGTTGGATTACGAGGAGGTCCCCGCCCTCTACTTGTGCCATAACGCGGGAAAAGGTCGAGTAGATGAGGGGATCGAGGGAGGGATAGCCGATTAAGTCATGGGTGATGTGTATTTGGAGTCGCTCATGGGAGGAAATGGGAGGGGCGAGAGTATGAAGGATATTGGTAAAGGTTGGCAGTGCCCGAGACCGAAGTTCACCACCTAGGAAGGTTAGCAGATAATTGAGCTATTGACAATTAATGCATCTCTTACCGAATCCTCTGAGAGCTCCGACATTTCCTTTGACTTGTTCTGCCCATCGTTTCGCTTCTTCGTTCTGCTGAATCTCCTTCACTGCAGCCTCAGCGGTCTTTACTGCGGCGCTGGCTGTTGCGAAGATACCACCCCACCAACCACCACCACCACCTCCTTCAGCAGGAGCCTCCGCTGGCTTCTCTGGGGCTTGAGCAATAGGGGCTTTCTTTTCTGCATCTTGAAGGTCGCTGCTCGTAGCTGAAGGTGTGAAGCTTGTATGGAAGGACCGAGTACTGTCGCCGGACTTTCTCGCAGCCGACGCCTTCTCCTCGCTTGTTCGTGATGATCCAGGTGGTGGTGTTGCACGCTTGATAGATTGGACGCGAGGAGTGTGTGGCCTACTCGACGGCTGGGCTCCAAGATTCTCGAGTTCGGCCAGCAGGTCCTGCTCTTCTTGAGACGAAGCTGCCTTTGCGGACTTCGAAGCTCCCTTGGAAGTAGCTTGGGCCTTGACTTCGTCCTCCCCCAGCCCTTCCAAGAGCTTGTTTAAATCGTCGTCGGAGGGTGCGACCTTTTGAGCTGACTTTTTGGTTGCCATAGTTGCATCAATTCAACATAATCCAAACGAAAAGGGACTTTGTAAATATGGCTGCAAACACCGGGATATACAGTATCTCACAGACGAGGTCTATTATCGATGGAGCCACCAAGCACCAAGCTTGTTGATGCTGCATCGCGGTTCGGCGCTAAGTACGGCTAGCGAGCGACCGTGAATGCTGTGATTGGGCCATCGCTGCTAATAAGCCACACTACGACCCACATAATACCGTAGGCCAATTTAGGTTGGTCGGGGCGCCGAGAGAAGACGAGCGAGAGGACTGACACTGACACTGACTTGACTTTGAATATTGGACTGGCCAGAGAGATCTATTCAACAATTATCGCCGCTGCATCAGTGTCGCCGTGATACTTGGAGTCTCCTCATCCATCTCTTTATTCTTTCCCAAGTCACTCCAAGTCACTGGCGCATCAGCAGCTTATTCCGGTCGCTCTTTTGCTTACGTGCCCTGGCCTTTCCTACAAACTCTTTACACATTTGTCGTGAGACAGCACCGCAAACTGTGTCCATCTTTGCCAGAGCACTCCACAACACCTCCTGCACTTTCTCGCCATAGTCACCATCATCAAAAAACTCTTCTGCGTCTTCGGACAATATGGCGAGAACGAAGTCTCGCCCGGTCACTGCACCTGACCTGCCGGAGACTTTGAACGACGGCCCAGCTGCTGTCAATGCGAATACTTCGCTGAAGACACGGACCGAATCAGTTGCATCTTCAGCCGCCTCATCGACCTGTCCGCGGTGTAAAGATGTATTTTCAGACTTGTCTGCCAAGGTACGTTCCTGCCCGCTCGCACTGTCAATTGCTGCTGGGCGCATTTATTGACTTAATACAGGATTTCCGCCGTCACGTGGCTTCATGCACCCGGCCCAGCACTGCAACTACAACTCATGATGATGACAGTTCTGACAGTTCTTCATTAACCCCGCCGCCGGACTCGCCGTCGGTGCTTGCATTCAACAACACCATTACGGTCGACGCATCAAAGCTTGCGCCAAGAATCAAATCCATTGAGGTCAATGGCGATCCCCCGGCAAATGGCGTGGTCAGCAACGGCGACGCCAACTCACTCATTCGACCTTATGTTAACCCAGATACTGAATTTGCTTACTATGACAAAGTCGATGACCGAGAAGCATCTGTTGCGACTCGGAGAAATTCAGAGGAACCTGAAGACTCCAAATCTTCAACGGATCCAACGCCCGATGTCCCGGGTGAGGACAAAGCCGAAGGGAAACCTCGACACCGGTTCTCCAAATTCACTCCTCTCGAAGTTTTTGACGACTACCTCGGAGGTCACGAGGACATGGATTACGAGGAACTCTATCGCCGGACCTCAAAAGTTGCCGAAGTCCTGCTCGAATACCAGAAAGAATGGGACCAGATCGGCAAGGAAATTGATGACCACGAAGCATATGTGAAAGCTCAAACCAAGATCGCAGCCGACAAGTCAAAAGCTTCTGAAGAGGAAAAGACGAAAGTCGACGATCAGAAATATCTTCAGATTGAGCAGACCTACAGAACCGAGCTTAAGCTTAGTAGAAGCGACTGGGATAAATGGCTAGAGGAGCAGCAAGCCCTTTACCCGGATCAGAGCGAGTTACAAGACTGCCTTCGAAATCTCAGAAACCCTACCTTCCTCATGGGGATACACAAGCGACAGAAAGTATCGGCAGCAGATACTCTCAAGTTGGCCAACAAACCTCTCCTTCAAGACAGAGTCACGAAAGAGGAAGTCGCTATCGAGAAGCGCAAAAGATACGGGAGACTTCTGGATCAAGTCACCTTTGATGATATGAAGCATGCCGATGCTTATGGATTCAATTACTCTTCACAGCCCCACCATGTGGGCAATCAACCACAGCCATCTCTAAATGAGAAAGCAAAAAGTCGAGGGGCAGTTAGTGATGAGGGTCGTGGCGGTCGAAGTCAACGTACTGTTACTAAGAGATCATACGATGCAGACAAAAGCGTCACGCCCGAAACGGACGAAGAGGAACTCCCAGCAAAGCGTGCTCGCAAGGCTAGAAATCTTGATGCGGGTCTCGAATTCCAGCCACGACCCCGAACTACACCACAGAGTCGTGGTGGCACTCCAGCAGTTAGAGTGTTCCCCTCTGGGAAGCGAGTTGGTCGACCTCCAACGAAGTCAAAGCTCAAGGAGGTCCAACACCCTCCGCCATCTGCAAGCCCCTCGTTGGAGAATGGCACTGCTCCCCGAAAGCTTGCACCCAAGCAAGAAGAGCTTCTCCACGAATCTGTGGAAAACCTCGTCAATCAAACCCAACCACGCCGTCCTCGTGCGAGCGCTGTTGATCTGGACGACTCAACACAAAACACCACAGCGGCCACCTCTAGGCCATCAACTTCCTCTTCTCATGAACCTCGGAAAAGGAAGATTGAATCCAACAACACCGAACCAGATACTCTGATCGTCGAAGGCCCATCTACAATGTCTCCTCTACCCCCTCCTGTCGCTACAAAGAGTAGAAAAAGGAAGGTCAAAGAAGAAGAGGTTGACGAATCCCTCTTAGACCCCGAAGCGCTTGAAGCTCTCCGCAAAAAGCGAATAAAATCGCAAAAGCTGTCCGAGAGTCTTAGAAAGCGCTGGGAGAAAGGAGAAATGGCCACTGCAATGGAAAGTCGAAAAGCAACAAACGCCAAAAAGAAAGCCGCCAAACTGGAAGCAAAACTAGCCGCAGAACAACAAATGCCCGCTTACCCACCCCCTGGGCACATACCAATGCCTCCAGCCATCATCCCAAACTATCCCATGCAAGTGCCGCATGCTCATCCTCAACCCCATCCGCCAGTCCAGCAACAATACCAGTTGCAGTCGCAGGCACCGCCGCCGATATTACCACAACCCGAAACCCCCACCACCACACCGCCCTCCGCGCCTCGCGGCAAACAATCCAGCTCAAAACGAAACTCCGCAAAAGGCAAAAAAACCGCCCCTCCCCCACCACAGCCCGCTCCGGCCCCCGCGCGAGGTCCCTCTAAGCGCACGCGTCGACCCACGCGACTCGCGCTTGACGGGCAACAATACACCGGGCCCTCATTCTCATCCGACGAAGACGAAGAAGAGATCGAAGCACAGCTGAAACGCGAGAGCAAGCCGAGCGAGTATGAGCACTGGCAATCGCTGACGAGTCCGGGACTGGATGGCGCGCCGGTATTCCTGGGCAAGAGACAGAGGAAGCCGAGGATTGATTTGAGCAAGGTTATGAGTGAGGGGGATGATGACGAGTATTACTCTAACTAGGAATTAGAGACCTCACTGGAACATACGAGGGGGATAGGTCCGTGGTTTGTACATACATAATTTTGGTTACTTATGCGATCGGTGCATTGGGAGGGAAGGACAGGTTCGGATTTTAGGGTTTAAAATAGTCATCCGTTAATGCATATTTTGACTTATATGTTTGGCGTTTGAGGCCTTGGGCTATTGTAATTCTAAAATGGTGCTGTGCTGTATTGTATACATCGAAACCACCAGTCGTACGATTTTCTTATCATCGATTTTCCTTCATACTAGGAGCTTCCGTTATTACTAGTCGCTCTACCAACCGATCTCCATTATCCCACCTCGACATATTGATTCGTCCATTCATTAGATTGCGAATGTTTTGTCACGAATGGATTTTTCACCTGATCACTTTTTTTGTCTCTAGCGTGCTTGATGGACACAGCATGTCGCCGCACTGTAGGCTGCCGTACAGTCCGCATCATTGAATTGATTCACTCACGGGTCTTCGCACTTGCTATGTTAATCAAAAGGTCAAGTAGTCATTTGAATCTTCTACTGGACGTGGGACTTTGTCTCATGCTGAGGTGGTCACGCTTTAGAAGTCATAAAAGCCAATGTTAGTAGAAAAGCCTCACGCTCAATGATATTTGTATGCAGAGTCCATTGTCAATCTAGAGTTATACTCCTATGTTCCACGCCACGCCATGCCATGCCATAACAATAGCAAGCACATGTTCAAGAACTAAGTGCACGTATTCAAAATGTCTCTCCACAATCAGCAGCAGTCAGCTCGTTCCTCGGTAATGACAATCTGAACCTGTTCACCACCTTGTCCCCCTGTTAGCTCCTCGGTGAACCCGGAACAGACTTCTGGATCTTCTCGACGGACTGGTGAGTCTTCCCCAGAAGTGGCATTATCAGTACGCTCGCCACCAACGGCACAAATCCCCTCCTGGTGGCGAACTGGAGAGCCATTGCCGGGTGTAGTCCTATGGCTATTGAGTATCTCACCACCAACGACACGTCTTTCGTCCTCGACCGGGTCACCAAATGAGTCCAGCCTTGGCGGGTTGTCAGAGTTGGCGTGATTGAAAATTACTGGCCCAAGCTGGTACAAATTTTGCTGATATCCGTTTAGAGGTGCTTCTCTGGTGAGTGGTAAGTTTGTCGAGTGAAGTGGATCCGGTGTTGTATCATCACGCCGTGGATTTGGTTCAAGAGGGATATATTTTGAATGTCCGCCGGCTTTTCGATGCTTGGAAATTGCGACAGCGAGGATGATCAGGTAGATGAGCCATAGAAGACTATACAACATTAGAATTTCTCAGATTGTGTGGGTAATTATCGGGGCGGGCTTCAGTGGGACATGGCCGGTGGCCAAATAGCCAGATTTTCACTTGACTCTTGAAAATGTCCAACTGGATGTGGGTGATTCTCAGAAGGGGAACTTACGCCTGGACGGAGTACAATGCGGCAAGGATGAACGGCGACCAGTGCTTAGGTTGGGAAACCACGAGGCCCGCGACCGCATAGCCATTGGCGGCTACCTTGTCCAGTATAAAGTTCACTGTGGATAGTGTAATCACCACCCAGTAATTATATGCCGCTGGCTTTCCTAACTCGGCAATAAGGATATATAAGGCCGAACCAATTCCAAGTAGGCACTTTGTTCCAAAGTCAGCAAAATCCTCCACTAGTTGTGGGACATTTACAGGTATGAGGCTCCACATGCCATAAAATCCCAGTTTAAACCATGGGATACAGCCGAATGCGAAAGCCAAAGGCTGAAAGGCCAGCAATAGGATCCATAGGATAGCTTCAAAGCCCTTGGGACACTTCGGAATGTGGTTTGCAAGCGGTCCCCTCGACATTGTTCCAGAACCAGTCGCAGATTCAGCACTGTTCGATTCCCGTCAATTCCAGGTGGACGCGAAACGGGGATTCCAAGTATCCGTAAGAGAAGGCGCCAGAGTATGCGGGGCAATAATCATGCAGTGAGGTATTGGATGTTGATGTGGAAGCAAGTTGCGAGTCGGACGCGGAAAGAAGCTGAGGTGGGTGGTCATGGCGAGGTCGCGCTTTCCGTTGGAAGTGGAAAGCCCGTGTGAGGTGAGGCGCCTGTGAAGTAGGTACGTTGGAGGGTTGATGTGAGAACAGCCCACGTGGGGTTTGAGTTTGGGATGCTCATGCTGAAGATTTCTTATTGTGCTGTGGTGACCCGAGATCGAGTTGCGAAGAGCTCCCTCGATCTCGGCAGTCACACTGCAGCCTTGAGTGGTGAGGATGAAAGTCTTGAATGTCCCAGGAGCAACAGATGATTTAAATACTGGTCGTCTGAAAGTTATGCTGCTTCATAATCCAAGGTATTGACCGGAAATTCCTCCCTTGAAGTGGATGTTGTGTGGTCAAACTGTTACCATAATAAATGTAGAATAGATATCCGGGCTGGCCTCAAAAAAGTAAGCTTTTGCAATATGGCATGCTTTCACCAAAAAAAAAAAAAAAAAAAACCTACATATCCTGTCT
>Ga0247778_1000406_pt1 | contig 59366 bp, 68 predicted proteins | sample UWRJL049202B5_FD_179939 | JGI IMG/M metagenome (GOLD analysis project Ga0247778, IMG submission 179939) | Plant litter microbial communities from Arlington Agricultural Research Station in Wisconsin, United States - UWRJ-L049-202B-5 | ecosystem: Environmental > Terrestrial > Plant litter >... | reverse complement strand
AGGTTGCGGCGAGGTTGTTGGAGAGGGATGGGGTGAGGGGATGGTTTGATTTGTTGGGGGGTGAAGAGGAGACGGGGGAGGCGGTTGAGAGGGTTTTGAGGGAGGGGTTTGATAGTGTGGAGGGGGAGGATTTGGGGGTTATGAAGGCTAATATGTAAGTTGTTTATTGCTCATGAAATGGAAAAGCAAAAGTTGCTGTGGTACGAGATGTAACCTTTTGTCCCATCTGAATTACGAATAATGAATTTTAACTTATCACATACAAAAACTACAAGCTTCTCCTTTCAAAACGCGCCTCACAGCTTAGCCTTCTCCCCTTTAGGAGGTAGAATTTCAATATCCTGCCAAGGCAAACCCAAATACTCCCACATGAAATGAAATCTATCACTCCCGAAAAACGGTTCTTCTTTGCCTTCGGTATTGCGTACCCACATCCAGGGAGCCCCGAACGCGCCTTGGTCAAGTACTTTCTGGGTGTTGGCCTAAAGAAAAGGCGTCAGTAAGTTCCAACTTCACCTCCCAAAATCCCTCAAATCCAAAAGCAAACTGCTCCTCTTTCGAATAGCGACAAACCTAAAACGAAAATTAACTCACAAGCAATTTATCCTTCCACTCCTTCTGCCCCGCAGCATTCAAAATCGCTTCAACTTCAGAGGAATTGAAAAGTCCACTCTCAACCAAAACTCCCTTTAATAAATCAGGTTTCGTGATATCGATCTGGTTTGGAGGCGTCCAGAGTTTTTGGAAGAGAAGGAGCCAGATTGACTCGAAGGTTGAGGGGGGAAAGGTGGATTTTATGTAGCAGAGGGCACGCATTGGCTGTGGGGGTTCGTTAACTGAGGTGCTTGGGGTTCGAAATGGCGGGGGAAACGAGAAAGAGGAATAGGAGGAAAGGAGGTAGGTGATTTACAAGGAGAGTTAGAGGAGGGAAGAATGACGGTGCTTCGATGTCTGAGATCTTGAATCCGTGGTATTTTTTTGCCCGGTCTCCGTCGAATTTTCCGTAGGCGGCTTTTGCGGGAAGGGTCCAGGGGGGTTTGTTTCCTGAGCCTGGTTTATTGTTAGACCTTCCACTTTTTCAATATACGGTCTGGGAGTGTTGAAGCTGCCTCTGGATCACTTGGAAAGTGTGAGATGAGGAGTACGAACCGACGTTCACTCCGCCCAAGAAGATAGGATGGAAGCTAGATAGAAACGATTAGTTGTTATATACTTGGATGGGGAATGAGAACTTACTCGACTGTGACATCGTGAGCGGCAAGACGTTCTCGTTGTTTTTGTAAGTAGACGATCGTGAGGTAGCCATAAAAGGAAGCTTGATATTGCGGGTCAGCTGGCGAGCAATGCAAATATTTGACATTTATATGTTGACTTGATTATTGTCCAAGAGGAAGTACAAATACTTACCACAGTCAAGATAACAATCAATGTGTCCTCCCATCTTGCGTTTCCCAGGTTATCCAGGTAGCTTTGGCTCAGGCTATTCTAGCTGATTCCTTCCTCCCTTAATATACCGACTTCTACTTAGCAAAATGAATTCATAGCGCAGCTTTATTACCTACCTAGGTAAATATTACAGATCAAGAAGTTTGTTGTTCAGAAGATGACATTTCCTCTCGTTTTGCCGTTTCGGGCATTTATGTAGGGACGTTGGCGGGGAGCTTCCTTCCCCACGGCATGTCAGCTTCACGACAGCCGAGGCCTGGAAGCTTGATCACTAAACTTTGACAACACCGAAGCTCGAGAGGAAACAGCCGCCATAGTTTCTTGACACGGGGTATAGTCGTCGCGAAGATGAATTGCTCATTGTCTTGTCCGGAGGAATGATCTGAATGACCGAAAACGGCATGCCTTGAGATCAAGAAGCCGCGTTGGTGGCGGGGAGCTTCTCGATGCACAAGGACCTCAATTGGTAGGACTTCATTGAGCTGGTAAGGAACAAATATACTGGTAGGCATCTTCCTCCCCATTACGATTTTCTTCTAACATCTCTTTATAGCGATTGTAGCCGCGAGATCTCCGCGACGCGAACGCGACAAGGCCATCCTCAACAATACGCAATGACCACCACTGGGGTATCCAAGCAGCAGCTGTAGGAGCCCGTAGTCGCAGTAGATATACGGGAATACCAAAGCATACAGAATATTATGTAGCATACAACCAGGTTGTGAAGGAGGTTCAGACGCGTTTGGCTCGTGGATGGCGCGATGGGAGAATACCCGACCCGCTACTTCGTGCCTCGATATACTAAGCTACAATTCCAATCCCATATATCGAGTCTTCATGCAACAAAAACATATGGAAATCGTGCTAGCTTGAGTAGAGCATCGACCTTGAACAGTAAGGCACATTTCAGACTGCTTGTTTCCGCTCAAGAGCCTTCCCCAGCAGCTACAAAGGAACTGTTGGCCCTGCCAGTCTATTGACAGTCGATACAATTGAGGCCAATTCTACATATCGAGATATTTGAGTGGCTAGGTAAGCATATGCTATGAGCAAGACTACCAAGAGGGTCCTGACGAAATGTTGGCTGGGGACTGGGAACAGAAGTGGATCAAGACATGATCAGAAGGATTTGGCAGGCTTCAGTAAGCAATACATTTCATATTAAAACTCCTGTTCCCAAACTCGAAGCAAATTCAATTTATTAAGACCACTAGCTCTTCACTCGTCCTCGTCCTCGCTATCCTCTTCCTCTTCCTCGCTTTCGCCGTCCTCGATCTCCATGAGTCCCCTCGTGCTCCGGCTTTTCTTAACAATGTCGATCTTGTCTGTTGCTTTATTCTTGCGGCCACGCCTATAAGTTTTTTCTTTGTACTTAAATTCCGAGGGCATGCCCTTTTCGTCCTTGGTAATTTCTGCGGACCCCTTTCTTCCTCGTCTGTAGACTTCTTTTTTGTAGATTACTTCTTCCGGGGTTGCCTCTCCCTTCCAACCGGGTGCTGCTTTTCTTCTCTTTCCGTTCGAACTGGATGTTGCCTTTCTCTTTCCCTTCGAACCGGATGCTGCTTTGCTTCCTTTTCCCTTCGAACCAGATGTTGCCTTCTCTCCCTCTCCCTCTGTCTTCTCTGCAGATTCTTGTCCCCTCTGATCTTTAGTTGGACCTCGGTTATTGTCACCTACGTTGTTTGTATCACCGCGGTGTCTTCTATCGTCATTATTCGAATCGTTATCATCTCCACCGCCTCCGCCTCCACCTCCGCCTCCACCTCCGCCTCCCGGTCCTCCTGGTGGCGGTAATCCTACACCAGCGACACCATTTGCATGGGCAACATGAATGATCTCTCTAGCGTAAGCCACAAGATTTCTACGATCCCAATTACTTTCTGCCCAACCTCATTTCGGTAGGGCCACCCCTAGCATCTGAAGTTAGCGTGACATAGCGACTGATGGGTTTGTTCAGAGTCTTACAATCGTTTCGAATACTACATGACCCCGTATTTTCTCCGTAGAGACAATTCGCGCATGCATGATCAACTGGAAGAGTAGGGGCGCCTACAAGAGCACCAAGATTCGTTCATGTTGGCATGACCATGCACCTGGTAAATGGGCCATTTTGATTGGCACATCTGGTGCAATCTCCATTGGGGGGTGGATATCCTACCATCTGTCCAATCCACGCTTCATCGTTGCGCAAACTGCCGCCCGTGGTACCATTCGTATATTCCCACCCGGCATTCAATCGCTCCGGCCGGATTTCAGGTTCTCGTAGGAAGAACAGCTCTTGGTGCCCCACCGACCGAGCTGTCTGTACGATCGCTTCTGCTTGATCTGTACCGATAAATTGCCCAGTACCAGGAGGTGGCCAAAGTGCGCCTACCGGCAGCGGGGCCAAACCCGGAGGGTCGCCATATGGAATTAACGTGTGCGCTGGAGGCGGAGGCCCAGGGTTCCCGGGAACCGCAGCCATGGTGATTCCAGTTTTGTGATTCTGTGATATATTTTATGAACTCCGGGGCATATGATCAGCATCGTCTAAATCTTGTCGTGGACGGGTTTATTTATGACCTTTCTGACCTTTGTTCCTGCAGATTTCTTGGTCAATTCATTATCTTTTGTCCATTTTGGTCTGCTTGCGGACTGCTGGTCGAGTCCTTTGGACGCAAACGAATAAGTTATTCTAAGTTGAGCTCCGCCTTTGTTTAACACAATGGGCTAATCCTCACACGATTTGAGATGACGGCAATAGCACAATTCCGAAAGCAGTCTATGTGAGGAAATCGGACTTAATGGCTTGCTTGGTGTCAAGTATCAGATTGGAGAGCTATCCCGATATTCTTCAACGCGGCTACGCCTGTCTCCTTAGTTCCTCACACCGTGAATAAGACGCAGTATTAGAATATGTTTCTGCTTGCCAATTGCTCATTTTGAAAGTAAGTCTTGGAAGGAGCAAAGGAATTGCTAGCAGAGTACCTTCCGTTGCAATGATGGCAGCCCACTCGCCGGATCGATAATCGGGAAGATTCGCCCTGGGTGCAAAGGTTGGGGATCATTATTTTCCTTTCCTTTTCGGCAATAAAATGCGAGCTCGTGGGACTTTTGATTGCTGAGCAACTTCTTTACAGTTCTCCTTCGTGTTTCAAAATTGGCTTATAGCATCCTGGCGTCTCAATCCTTCCAAGTCTAGCGCCATTACGCTTCAATTCTAGACCGTTCCCCAAATATGAAAGATTACCAATTTTACAATTGATCAGTACCCCCGGCCGCGGTCAGATTCTTCTTAATCTTTTCAATAGTTTCAAGCCCAAGCCCTAATTCTTGAGTCAAATACCCCTCAACACCTGGATGAGAACCTTTCCCCCCGTCGCCCCACTTCTCATTCATCCATTCCAATACCGCAACAATAGTTGGCCCACGAACTCCACATAATTGCTCCATACCCGGCTCTTGTATCTTATCAGGCGCGAGAGTCTTGCCCATCTGTTGGATTAGAGCCGAGAGAAGGTATTCTCGAAATGGTTCTATTCCAATCCGAGTCAATGCATAATCTTTAGCGATTTCTTCTTTTGGTGCATCCATAAGGGCCATAATAAGCGCGGAGAGGATGCCAGTGCGATCTTTGCCAGCTACCATAGTGTAAGCTTCCGCGGGCCATTATTCTAGTGTGGGCATCGTTCAACAGAAAAGGGCTGAGAGAAGGAGGGGTTGCACAAACCAGTACAATGAAACAAAACCGCCCCTTTCCCATCTCTCAACCTCTCAAAAACAGCCTTATAAGCGGCTTTATGTGTAACCAAGAAATTCGAATACAATTTAATATACCCATCAACCCCGTCATTCGTCGCAAACTCAACGGGCTTTACATGATCCCGATGAGCAGGCTTCCCATACTGATCCTGCTCAGGACCCGGTTCATTCTTCCCTTCAATTTGAGATCCGAAATCAGCCCCGCTAGGTATCCACACTGTTTCTACACCATCAATCTTGACGCTCGGTGATCTTTCAATTTCCTTCTCGCCGCGGAGGTCGAAGATTGTGGTTATTTTGTATTCTTCCTTAAGCGATGCGAGAGTTGGGGCTGGTAAGTTGGAAAGCGTGCCAGAGCGAAAGATGACGTTTGGTGGAAGTGTAGGAGTTGATATTGTGCGGAAATTTAGGGCTTTGGGGATTGGTATGAACGGTGACGAGTTTAGGACGGCACTGACTTCGGACGCGGGGATTGGTTCGAAGATAGGGGTTGCAAGCAATGAAGCGAGTTCGGGACTTGTAGCTGGTTCGGTTGACATGATTAGGTTTGTGTTCAGTTGTGTAGGCTGGCTCGAATCTGGTCAAGGCCGGGCAGGCTCTGTTTTAAGAAAGCTAAAGGTGGGGTAATATTCGGCCGAATCGGGTCAGCATGGCTCATGCGTATCCACATGAGTCAGCGAGCAGATATATTACTCTGAAAGATAAATTCGTCCACGCGCGATGAACAACAAGTGTTTTTTTTAGAGAAGCGATCGAGGTGCTTCATCTTGTACTTTGGGTCGAATTACTGGTATTTTGATTACCGGTGAAGTTATATTTCCAAAACAAATCAGCGTTCAGCCAGCCAACATTTCCTAATTGCCCGTAGAGTTCTGCATATGTTCTTCACTCTCCCCGTATGAGACCTATTCTGTTAACAGGAATACTTGAAAGTAGTTAAACAGAAACAGAACGAGACTCGCAACTTCTCTAATTTTATACCCTACCTATCAAGCACAAAGCTGGACACTTTTCGAAGACATCTTCTCTTCATCTCCTTGATCTTTAGAGGACCTCGGAGTTCAAAGGCTCACATAATTTTAAAACTCCAGACCCACCGAATTGCCTCACATTTTTCGGCAATAATGAGGTCAAATCAGGTCGCTCTTGTCGGAAACCTCTTTGTCGAGCAAAGTTATGCAATGGGTGGCACAATCGCTGAAACTCCGCGATATTCAGAAGCATAAGTCCTGGGTGCTCTGAGGTTGCACAAACCTTTCACTTTGGGATGCGGACAGGGGTGTGATAGGGACATATTTCGCTGGAGTGCGGACGGCTTCAATAGTTTATTATTTTCGAATCTTATGAATGACAGACTTGGAGACTATTTGTTTCAACCGTAGATATCGTTGGATCTTCAGTATACCCTCACATCTCGTTTTGAAGTCTTGTAGTCTGGCGAATGGCGGAACCACGGAGATCTCTGGTAACAATTGCTTTGCAGTGGACTGACAAGATAAACGCTGCGAGAGATAGCGTTACATCTAAACGGATTTTAAACTGAAGGAACATGTCGCAATCTCACCAAGCATTCCACTAGTAAGTCGATAAGGTCTTGAGAGTCCGCGTGTTCCTTCCTTCCTTCCTTAGTGGAGTTCGTCTTGTACTACAGTAGTTTGTATTTCATGCAACCACGGCCCCATCCTCTATTCAGCCAACCAGCAAGCTCCGGTTCTTAACTGGATAAGCTCAAGATTTCAGGGGCACCAGGGGCAGCTGTAAGCCTGAACCGAACGATTAGCGAGTCGCAGATGCAAGCCACTGACTCTCTGTTTATCCGGCAGTTGACAGCTGCCATATTGAAACTTACTTCTATCTTCTCCTCAAAAAAGTTACCCCGGATCCGAGCAGACTATGAGCCCAAAATGAATCCATCTATTCGCTGCTCATGCGTATGGTCTGCCTCGGCTCACTGTGTGTATTCGGCTTCACCCCGCTACCCCGCTTCCCGAGTTCGCGAGTGAACCATCGGCGCGATCACACTTGAAGATCCAGCTTCCCCAGCAAGGAGAGGATCTTCGGTCATTACTCGGCCCTATGCAGGGAATCACGCTCCTTTGGTTCTGAGTGAGTTCTTAGTTCTTCTTCCCGCTGAGATGATCGCGACCCCTGACGATCGGGGGTCCAGCAGGGTATTTGTGAAATCCTATTCGCTGGATCCAGATTATGTCTAATTTCAACCTTATGACCGGTAGCTGATGCACCGACCTCTATCTTGTCACGGCGTCAAGAAGCACACACCGTCCAAGCTATGAACATGGCTCCGGGTCCCTGTCGATCAAGCGCATGATCCCGCCGACGAACTACATCCTCATATAGTACTTCGTCCGATCACTACCGAAGTTGGGGCCGAACAAGCACCTTCTCACCTCGAGGTAAGATCAGCATCAGCACAGAACTCTGTCTGTGACCTGCCTAGACATCTAGGATGAACACTCCCCTATCATTGTCGCGGCACTATCTAGACGGAAAGAATCCAATCCTCCACAGACCCTTCCCTTCATTCAGTTAGCCTCTCATCAGTTGATACCCCCTTTGCACAAAAGTATACCCAACAATGCCACGTTACTACCTCCGACCGGTCATATTATCAATTCCCTCCTGATTCGAGACCAGTCTACTCTGGAAGAGGCTCATCTGGACTGATGGCAGTTTCGTAGTCCGGAACTTCCTCCAAACAAAAGACGGGATTTCTCTCTCGGCGCGACTCACTCGGACGGCTAAAGCGGGTGGCTTTCATGTCGGTCAAACTCTTGCACTTTTAACCTCCGAAGTGAACCATTCAAGAGTATATAATAAGTTTGTAGTTCTCGAGTTTGAAGGAACTTTTGTCTCTGTAGCAGTTATCTACACTCCTTCGAATCCGACCACTTTCAGCCTTCTCGTTGTACATATTTTTTGTGCTCCCGCACTGTTCATACACTTGTATTTACTCCAATATACTTCTTGCACATATATTGCCATCATGGGATTCAAGTCAGCTCTCTTAGGGGCCAGTCTCCTTGGTTACCTCCGAACCGCAAGTGCCATTCCAACAGCTGCTGGCAATGAGAGCACCTTTCACATCAACGCTGCGGCCACCTACAATCTTGTAGACACCTACAACAGTGGCAACTTCTTCTCGTCCTTCAACTTCTATACCGGCGGCGACCCAACTCACGGGTATGTCAATTACCAATCCCAAGGCAACGCTCAGAGCCAGGGTCTCATCAACACCAACAACGGGCAAATCTATATGGGTGTCGATCATAGTACCGTCAACCCATCAGGTGGCCGAGCCTCCGTCCGTGTCTCCAGCAACAAAGCCTATACACACGGTCTCTTCATTGCAGATATCGCACACATGCCAGGTTCTATTTGCGGAGTATGGCCCGCCTTCTGGCTTTTTGGACCCAACTGGCCCAACAGCGGCGAAATCGATGTGATCGAAGGTGTTAACCTTGCCGGCACAGACACAATCACCTTGCACACAGCAGCAGGGTGCAGCATCAACACCGCCGGATCTCAAGGCGGAACCACACTCCAAAACTCTGATTGCCATGCAGACAACGGCAACACTGGCTGCAGTGTTACTACTTCAACCAACAACGCATACGGAAACAACTTCAACAATGTCGGTGGTGGGGTTTATGCTATGCAATGGGAAAGCTCCGGTATCTACGTTTGGTTCTTCCAGCGTGGAAATATCCCAGCTGATATCCAGAATGGACATCCTGTGACTGGCAACTGGGGGACTCCTATCGTGGCGTTCAATGGAGGAAATGGATGCAACATCGACAGCTACTTCGCGAACGAGAACATTGTCTTTGATACTACTTTCTGTGGCGACTGGGCTGGTGCAGTGTGGGGCAGCAGCAGTTGCGCCAATCTAGGAAGCTGTGAAGGATATGTGGGGGGTAACCCAAGCGCTTTTGCCCCCGCCTATTGGACCATCAACTCCGTTAAGGTATACCACCAGTGAGTGGAAAGCGGGTACTAGTCTGCGGCTGGATTTGGAGTTGGGCGTTTTAGGAATTTGATTATTAAGCTTTACCATCTCAAAATATCTAGACTTCTAGAATTACTCGTGCAAATCGCCATCATGTCTTGATGTGTAACGTTACCCACTCGGGCGTTCGCGGTGGCGTTTTTCGCTACTGCAGGCGCTGTGGCACACCCATGAAAGTACATCCCGTGCGTTAACTTCAATGCGGATCATACCCTACCCATGGAATGCGATGTGCGACAAAACTGTTGCGTCAAGAGTTCGGATAGGACTAGAGTTACTAAGTTTAAAACGAAACACATGCAAAAAGTGGTGCTAAATATTACAAGGAAAATGAATTTTTGTGGAGAACTCCGTAAGTCCGATGTGCCACATAATGCTTTTATACCAGATGATTGCAAATTTAGAACGAGGGGCAGAAAAGATTTCCCCAGAGAAGTTCAATTCCAGAATACTATTCCAGTTCCCCTGGTGACTATGTACATTCTTTTCATTGGGGTTTTCTCATTGTATACCTGAAGAAGCGTCAGTCTCGTCTTACAGACGATATACAATCAGGACTCACACTGGGAGTAGAATGGATTTGCAACAGTGCACTTCCATCCGGTCGGACACTTAGTAGGTCCAGTATATCCAGTGCCTCCACCTAGCGAATGATTAGCGAGAGCCTGTTGCATGGAGATCAAGTTGCATACATTGTCCATAGGGAGTACTCGTACCGCCAGGCGAGGACCTAGTATATGTTAGCAGTGCATGTGAAATATCATGAAAGGCTGAATCCTCACGAAGAAGTGGTCGATGTTGACGAGGTGCTCTTGATAGTGCCAGTTGAAAGAGTCGTAGTAGCCTTGCTGCTGGTAGTGGTTACACTGCTCGAAGTAGTTTGGCTCGTTGTAACTTGGGTTGACGACACGGTGGATGTTTTGCTCGTGGTCGCGGTTACGGGTGGCAGAGAACCAGTCGGCGAACCGTAGAATATTCCTCTCCCGTTCGTGCCGACATAAACTTTCCCATAGGTGCTCAAATCTGCGCCAACAACATTTCCAGTAGCAGCACCGAAGCCGTGACTCGCGTCACTAATCATTGCCCAGTTGACGCCGCTGTCCTCGCTTTTGAATAGAGTGGTTGTGCCGGAAATTGTGAAGAAACCATAAATGACTGGGTAGCCAGACGCTGTGGAAGCGGCCCCGAAAGCTAAAGTGTTTGTGTCAGGACGATTCCAAGAGGGAAAAGAAGAGCTTACCGAATCCGAATCCGGCCGTTACTCCACCTGAAATCTGGGCAAACGTTTTCCCGAAGTCGACAGAGTGGAATAGTCCAGCATCAGTCGTAGCCCACACGTCACCTGCTATAGTTGGATGGACTCTGATTTGGAAGACAGATGCTGAAGAACCTAGGGCTGCAGTCTTGGAGAAAGTTGTCCCGCCGTTTGTCGACACGTAGAAACTAAAATGTCAACATTGATTATGGGTCAAATAGATTTAGGAAGGGACTCACCTGCTCCCAGAACCACCATAGAAGACTGTATTGTTCCTCTTGTCAGAAGCAATGGCAGCGCCCGACGGAAGTGATGCTACGGCACTGAAAGTGCCCACGTTCTTGGAGACGAGAGCTCCACTCGTAGAAGACATGAGTAATACCGTATCAGCATCTGCGGAGAGTGCGACCTGTCCTGAGCCGATGGTAGTAGTGGCGCCAGAGTCAGCACTCCAAGTAATCCCAAAATCCGAAGACAAAGCAACATGGCTCGCGGTATCACTGTCACCAGATCGAACGATGTTGGCGGGTTTGTTTCCAGCGTAGTCAAGAGCCCTTGTGGTCCCGTAGGTTGGATTATGGAAAGATTGTGCCGGGGCGGTATCCAGTGAACTGTGATAAAAGCCACCGACGTCTCCGACGGCGGATAGAAGCGGTGGTCCACCAGGAGGCGTCAGAAGCCCGAGAACGGCTGTTTCTTCGATTCCAGTGGCCAACGACTTCAAGGTGACATTGTGGACAGTGTCCCACTTCTGAAGATCGTGACCACCGTAAATCGTGGCGCCAGTACCATACAACCTACCAGATGATGAGTATTTGCGGTACGTGAATAAAACAGTGAACGCTTACCAATGATTCGAGTCAAATGGGTCAATAGAAAGAGCCTCCACCATCCAGCCTACCTCCTGTAGAAATTCGGCTGTGGAGGTGTTGTCTTGAAGCCAGGATGCAGCGGAGATGTCATAGCCATAGTAACTTCAATGCGTTAGTACAAGGATTGATTCTGCATTTCGTGGGGAAAATACATACAGATCTCTGGCAGGATAGCTTGTCCAAGCCCTAAGAAAGTCAGTCAACCAGGTCGGGGGGAATGCCGGAACAAGAGGTGAGGCAGTACCAAATCGGTGACCAAGTAGCACCTGAGTCTGTGCTCCTGAAAATCTGCTCATCGGGCCACCAAGAGTTCAAAGCTGCGACCATTACCGTCCCAGGTTTTTGCAAGTCAACAGACAAACCACCATAGCCGTAAGAAGTCGAACTAAGAGACGTAGGGGTAATATCCGTCCATACTCCGGTAGCGATGTTGTACTTGTTAACTGTGCCATTCGTTCCGTCATATGGACCGGCACCATTGGCATAAGAGACATAGAGCGTTTTCTCAGATGGCGATAAAACTCCTTTGTGAGGAAGGAATCCCAACTGTGGCTCGCCCGACACCCAAGCCCCTATGACCTATTAGAAACGTGGGGGAAATTTTCCAAGGGTAGTGACTTACATGTTGCTCCGCCATCTTCGGATTTGAAAACTGATTGACCCTTATCGACCACACCTACAATATTCATTAGCCGGGTATCCAAACTCGATCAGAAAAGGGTTTCTTACCAACGAAAATACGAGGAGTCGCAGTCCCTTTGGATGCTGAAGTAGAGTCGAAGGTAACCCAAGCAATGCCGACTATATCGGATGTCAATGAGGAAGTTGAATCCTGGAAGTAGGTGCCTGGACAAGTTAGAGATATCCAGATATGAAGGAGCTTCTGCTCTCACCAGGCCATTTGAAAGACGTCACATTCGTCCACGTGACTCCATAATCAGTACTCTTCCACAAGCCATGGCCGCTTCTCGCTCCAAAGTACAGTATGCTATTCTTATTGGGATCTATTGCCAGCCGCTGATAACTGTCAGTCGCATCCCATGGAAAGAGCAAAATCACAACGTACTTCACCGATGCCACGCCCCGGCATGTTACCCCCAACTTTGAATGGCAGCTTACTCTCCGCCCAGGTCGCTCCTTGGTCCATTGAGCGCAGTATAGAGCCGACATTTGGATCCCACTCATTCGTATACATGCCCACCGCAAGATACAGACGATTCGTATCAATTGGATCAGTGGCGAGGGCGTCAATGCCCCAGTCATGCCTTGCAGGTTAGCTCAATCATTCGTTACAGAGGGCTTTTGGGGGCCTACCAATTTTCATTGTTTGCAAAATCTGTCAGAGGGGTCCATGAATCGTCCGCGTTCAGACGATATGCCCCTCCAATATCAGTTCGCGCATACGCTAGCCCTTTGACAGAGGGATTGAAGACGATCCCAGGGACAAATCCTCCCCCACCTGTAAGCGTAAATTAGCTATCGTCGAAGTTGTAATTGTTTTTAAATCGGTTCATACCACCGATTCTGACATTCTTCCACGAGAAGGCCTGAGATGCTGCTGCATCGGCAAAGTTTGCAAGTAGGCCGGCGGCCACAATGGCCGCGCTATTAAACAACATCTTAGGAAAACTGTAGGGTATCTAATAGCATCGAAAGGAACCAAACTATCAACGGAACGAATGTAGAAATGTGAAGATATATATCCTTCCCCCGCTTGGGATAGAGGCTGGAGCAAAATTTGATGTCTCGGAACCCGGACCATAGGCAGACTTTGAGGCTACATCGCGCATGGTACCTGCGGGGCTTCACTCAATAGACCATGCAGTTAATCTATACATACCCCACAGAACAAGCTCTTCCGGTACAATCTTGGGGTAGAGGCGGGGATACTATTTCCCATGTCCGCTCGCTGGGTGCGGAACGCCACTTGGCGGGAGACGACGGTCCGTCACGACCGGAGAGCTACACTACATTTGATGTGTAGTGTATAGAAATATTGCGCGTGATGGCGAATTTGGGGAGGGAGAATCGTGAAATGGAGTTGGAAAGAGGTTGTCGGCAAAAGTGGTCCGGGCTTAGAATTTAGCCGGCAGTGAAGATGATTGCCGCGATCTCTGATCTAAATATTGCCCCTGAATTTTCCACCAGCAGGTATCTCCTATCCATAAGAACTTACTGTAGAATTCATCACCGAAATTTTAACATGCTCATTTTAAACCCAAGAACCTCGGAATTTAGAGACTTCCTGCCGGGCCCCAGAACTATGTGAGGCGGCCTACCTTTGTCTGCGAATTGTCAAGTATCTTATATTCCACCAATTATTTCATTTTATAGATTTGCAAGACATGCTTTCAACTCTACTGGCGTTTCCTGTTCTATCTTGAGAACTCGAATATCAGAATGGTCACGTGAATGTGTGATAACTCCTCTAAAGATTCTAAGAAGTTCAAGATCACTGGGACATATGACCAGAATTTGCAATAAAAACGACCGTTTCAATGATGGCTATATATCTTGGATTTGTGTGGTTAATGTACAGTAGATGGCTCACCTCGACGTTCATCCATACCGCAGATAACTCCTTTGTCGCGAAAGGCGAATCGCTCTGTTACGACCAACTTCCTCTCGGCGGCCCAAAGATCTCGCCCTTCGGAAGTTTGATTTGGACAGCAGCATCCATTGTGTCCAGCGTATTAGCTACAACCGTGGTGCCCCACCAGTCAGGAAAGACCTTTTGTGGAAGTGAGACGGCAAAGAACATGACAATCAAGCAGAGCGCAAGACCGAGATCCATGCCTCCAGATGTGAGGTAATTATAGTTGCTCCACCAACCAGTGAACCTGCGGCGGATGTAAAAATTAAACAATATGCCAACCATCACCCACGACATATAGGTGAGTGGTGTGGCAGGGGGGATGAATCCAACAATCACTTCCGTGATGATGTTGAGCCCGATCTGGAAGTTGGTGACAGCTTGTACAATACCAATGGGGACCATAAAAACCATAGGTAAGAGAAAGGCTATTATCAAACCCCATACAGGGAGCCCGGTGTCGTATACTTGAAAAAATCAGGACCTGACATAGAACGAAGGACAATTACTAACCTTGCACAACCACAATAGAGATGGCAAACATAACAAGAAAGGCAGCGATATACCACCTAAAAAGGTTTCAGATCAGAATACTGTTGATAAAACAGATGCACGCCGGGAAAGACGCTACTCACCAGTCAGGGACTTCCTTGTACTTGCGCATAAGTCTTCTGTGGACATCCTCATCTTCCACTCGGGCGTCTTTAAACCTTGCCCAGACAGCTTTACGCTCATACAGGGCTAGATGGACGAGAACGCCAGTGATCGCCGCAAATGACATGGCGTAAAACCACACATTTCCCTGCGATATGAAAAGCGGGGAGTAATTTTTGTAAGCCTCTTGATCGAATCGAAGGTCTGGCGTGAGGACCTTAGTAACATTGTATGCTTTCCCCATATTGTCCCGAATTGTGTTATCCAGGATTGGCAAGTATTCACTGTAATATAGCCCCGAAAAATGCAAGGCTGGGGTAACGATCCAGAAGAAGAGTACGACACTGATGAAAATATTGACCAGAGCAAAAACCGGAAACTGGAGGTGACTCAAGACATATTGGGTAACGATATTCCGGTCAAACGTGATCGGAATCAGAGAGAGGCCGGATGTTCCACCGAACACTTGGTTGATCACGGGACTGTCTGGCCTGATCAAGGTGACGAAGGCAAAAACGCTGAGGAAAGGGGCAATAAGCTCGGGGAACCAATGCCAAACGAAAGATCCTAAGACCACATAAAGAAAGTATCGATAACGACCAACTTTCCAACCGTTTGTCTTCTCAGGATCAGAGCCTCTGTGATCATGCAAGGCATAGAAGACAGATGTGTTCACAAGATTTGTGGGCCATATCATAGCAGCTGGCCAGACGAGAAAGCGGCGACAGACACCTGCAAGTCCATAGCCAATAACTTGGTTGGAAATGGTAAGAAGAAGGTTGAAGCCCCAGCCTAAGTCTTTCTTGTAGAAACCCTTCAGAGCCACAATGGTGTCGACTGAATATGCCACCGGTCCAGTTAGAGAGCAGTTCGCCATGACCGTGATAACAGTGTGCTCCTTCATGTTAAAAGGCCCCGGATTCAGTTTCCACTTCAGTCCAAAGAAGTTGAACTCGTGCTCAGGCATCCACCTCGCCCATGCACAGCCCAGAGGATAGGCCACCAATTGACAAATCAGCGAATTGAGGGAGAAACTTGAATATCGTAGGAAAAAGAGTTGGTTGAGGCCAGAAGCAATCGTGACCAGAAGCAGACCGAGAACCCAGGCGCGTACAGTATTTGCAGGTCCGCTATTATCCTAATTACGTACTGCAGCTCGAACCTCAGGGTACGGCGAGTTGTCGTTCACCGTATGCTCAAGTTTGAGTTCGTCCGAGAGATCTTGGGTGTCGGCTGCGTGGTCGACAGCATCTCGCAGATCTTCTGGCAGGTTCGGATCAAATTGGTGTAACTTCTTAAAGGTCTGAAGATGAGCGTTTGCGACTGCCTCAATCTCTTCATTCAGGACTTCTGATGTACTTTGACTGAGGGTTGTATCGCCATCCACTGCGACTACTCCCTCCACGATCCCCACCTTGGGTTGCTTGGATCCGGAAAAGCATCTTGAGCGGAAGAACGAATTGAACATAAGGGAACCTGGAGGAGAGAAAAATGTTCTGCACCTTTTTTATATTCCAAGCAGATCAACGACGGAACAAGGAACATCGATGAGCGGATTGAAGCGGTATATTTTTTAGGTATCGCCACCTACCTATTGGGGAACAAGTTGACGTTGTCTCCACCTCGAAGGCCCGGCTAGTCGTGACACCTACCGATAGGAAGATAGATTTGCTAAAAATGGGATAACAACTGCCGACTAAAAGTCACTAACTTCGTGACAATCGTCAAACAAATTCCTGAAATGGCTAGGTAGGACCACGCTGATGGGCTACGGCTGGATATCCGAAGTAGCGAGACCCTTTCAACTGTACGTACAGTACTGGCCGACGAGCAATTATGTGTCAAGGCTCCATCGAGGATTCGGGCATGAGGGCTCTTTCCTATTTGAATACTGCGTGAATTGGTTAGCGATTTGCTCCTAATAAGAACAAGGAATCAACTAGCATTTTATCTTACTGAGTTCTAGGGAACAGCATGATTCAGTTCGTTAAAAAAGAACCCAGTGACTACACGTTCTCGGGCGCGTGCTTGAGCTACGCGTGATGTTGAGGTAAAAATTAAGCAATTTCTGATGGTGGCGCCCTGCGGGCAGCCGAGGGCCAAGAGGTTGGGGTACATACAGCAAAAGTGGAGATGCTCAACCTCTCCTAGAAACGAACACGTTCTTCATCTCTCGGCATCCTGCCATGAACCTCAACCAAGTCACTCTCCCTGTATGCAAATTCCCCGAGCATTTTATTCCTTTGATTGTACACTTCACAAGTCTTGATACCCCTTTTGGTTGTCTCAACGCTCCTGAAACATTCATAAGGAGTATCGAAACTTGCGAATCGCGCGGAAACTGCTTGATTAAGTAATACTGACTCTGGGAACTTGCAGTGCACCTCCATCCCCAAATCCATCACGTTCTATCGCACGCTCGGCCTACAATTGATAGTTCATACCAGCGACGACTACGCCCGCTTCATAGCAGGCTCCTCCACCTTCTCCCTCCACCGCGTCGAGACCCCTACGAACGGCGCTTGGGTCTACTTCGAAGTCGAAGACGTTGAAAAAGCGGTCGCAGATCTCGAGTCGAAGGGTATCACGATTGCAGAGCGGCCGGAAGAGAAGACATGGCTGTGGAAAGAGGCTAGGGTCAAGGACCCTGACGGCAATGTGATCATCATATATCATGCTGGGGAGAACAGAGAGAATCCGCCTTGGAGACTTAAGGACACGAAAGAATAAAGGGCATGATGTTGTATTTGACTTTTAGCTGTCTCGAGTGCAAAGGTGTGCTAGCCGTACGGGGCATTAGAGTTGCTTATAATATCGGACGAAAGTACCTCCGCACGTTGCCAAATTGGCCTTCTGCGTGGCGTGCCAGTGCTGCCTTCTATATTGTCGCATATTTGCGGGGAAATGGGCGCCATAGCAGCCCTATGAAAAGTGGAAGATACAAGGCATGGAAGTTTGATTGCTAACGTTTTAACGGGCTGTCATTTATTGATTATAATTGGTTAAGTCTATACGTGTACATGATTCCAACTGACCGCCTATATTTCTTGGACCTTCCAGTCTAACTGACCGAGCCCTGTTCCAACAACGCCCTGGAAAGTTCCCTGGCAGCCAAAATATCTGCGTCCCCAGTGCCCAAATCGGCGAAACTCCAAAACTCCTTTGCTATTATATCAAATACAACATATATAGAATCCAAACTCGGTTGTTTGAGCAGACTCGTATAAACTTTATCATTTCCCCCACTGCCATCCTTGTATATCCAGCATGCTCTTTCGAGCACGAGCCTTCAGTGTCTTGAGTGGAGTAGGCGCAGCATCGATTTCTCGGCCAAAATAATCCGTCTTCTCGATAGGAATGCTTGGCGTCTCAGGAGGAGGCGAGCAGTATGGAGGTGGCGGAGACGCTGTATAGATTGAGGACTGCAAGTCTCGATGTTCGACTACTTCGGGTACAGAGGCCACCGACATTCGGGAATTACTCTGTTTTTGAGAAGTTGCTTGGGATGTTTTGCGTGAGACGGAGAATAGTGACTCATCCTCGCTCTGAATTGATGACTTGCGTGGGAAGGGGATTTGGGAGTCGTGCTCGGTTGGTGACTTGCATGGTGGCTCGCTTGTTATTGGGAACTGAAGTTCTGGCTTGTCCTGTGCGGCTGCTCCAGACATCGATGGAAGAGACGACTGTCTTTCAAGCTGAGGATGCTCTATTATCTGTGACGAGACAGATGGGGGAAGGCCAAATGCTTGTGGAGTGAAGCTCAGAAATTCGGGTGTCTGTTGGGGATCAAAATCTGCTTGATCGGGGCTAAGAGGCGGAGATTTTGAGGAAAGTGAGTAGTATCCGCTGTCTTGTCTTTCTTTCGGAAGCGGCTTTTCTTGGATGTAAAATGAAGGGGGATAATTCTGTTGCTCAGCACATGTAACAGCAGGACTATGATCTTCCGCTACGGCCGGCAGAGCTTGCGAAATGGGGCCTGAGTGTGACATTTCATGCGGCGATGAGGAAACTCTCCCTCCACTTCCTACTTTCTTTCGTGGAATGGAGTTCCGTTTGGAATTTGCGGCTGCCGGCTGAGCTGGATGTTCATGATTCCCAGTCTCTTGATTCGTAGAAGGAGACTGCACATCCAGCAGATTTGTTGGCAAAATCGGTGCGCTGGGAGAATGTCGCCGCAGGGGATGGGGGGCAGAGTTCTGGTCCTGGCGCTGCTGGGTTAAATGTTGAGGTGTTGTGGCCAAATACGGCTTTGTACTGAGGCTTCCCGGAGTCTGAAGCTCGTCTTCAACTAGGAATTGGATGTGGGTTATCTGTTGGGCTTGAATCTGGTCGGCTCCATAGACTTGGACCTCTTCTCCACGTTTTTGAATTTCCAGTTGCAACAAACCCCCTCTCAAGAACAAAATCTCTTCTTCGGCGGTCAAAGCTGAAGGTGGACTTCCATCTCCGTTCTCAACCATAATTGATCTGACACTAAGTGATCGGGAAAGCCTGGGGGTTTGCGGTCAGTTTCAAGGCCTGTAACCTCAGAATTGGTACTTTAACTTACTTCTGGGGGCTGGATTCTTGACATGTAGCAGGCGAGGCGGACAGATATTGAGGATCTGGCGAAGATTGGGCCGACGAGAGTGAGGTGAAAGACTGCCGTTTCTGTGCTGCTTTTCGGTCCAACTTATTTTGTGCCCGAGCAAGCTTTGCTCGATCTGCTCCAAGAGCTTGGATTTCCGCACTAGTTTTAGGACTTCCTGCGGAATTCTGGGGCCAAGTATGTGACGATTGAATTCCAAGTTGAGGATCAGGTTGGGTCTCAGTGAAGGGTTGCTGCAGTTGAAAAGTTATCTGGTCATATATATCTGCCAGACTAGACGTGGGCGTGGAGAGGCCGAAATCATCTGAAACGGACGGCGTCGCCATATATCCGACCTTCTCCAAGTCCTCATCATACTGGGCCGAGTTTTGCGGCCAAGTTTGTGAGGTGTAAAGCCCAGGCCGAGCATTTAGTGGTCCAGGCTTACAATCTTCCAGGGCCGGCGAAGAGTTACTCATCCATATTTGGTTCTGAGTAACCTGCTGCTGGAGAACCTCCTGTTGCTTGGGATCCTTCTCTTTGGAATTGATCCCATATGTCTTCGCAGCAACATGTGCCGTAGCGGCTAACGCTGCATTGGTAGCCACGACCCCAACGCCATGCTGGACTGCAGCCGCTCCAGCCACGTTCACTGCAGGACCTGCAATACCAAGGCTCAAGCCGCTGATGGCTCCGGAGATTGCCATTGGCGCAACTACATCTCTAACATGAGTATGATGGACTGTTCCTCGAGCGTGGAGACCGGCATCGATTATTTCCCTTTTCTTCCGCGCATTATGGATTCGTGGTGCCGATATCCCCAGACCGACCAGAGAGATCCCCGCGGTTAAAGGAGAGAGTAGTACCGATGTAGCTGTGGAAGTCGCTCCTGCTGAGATTTCGCGCGTATAATTGTCCCATTCTGCATGAAGTTGTTCTTTTGTCATGCCATTACACCTCTTCTGGTAATCATCGAAATCGAAAGGCATGTTGGGAAGGTGCTTCGTAGCCTCGTAGGGCTGTTGATCAGCCCTGCTGATTCAAGCCCTCAGGATTGGCCAAGTTCCGGAAAGGAAGTATACCCGAACACAGCGCTCTTGCTGACCGAAGTTCATGAATCGTGAAGGGCGCTGTAGAATTCCGCTCCTTATCTGGGTCTTGACACTGGCATCTCTTCGAACAGTCCGCTGAAGCTTCGCAATTGCTTTGGACTTAAAAACCAGATGAGAGAAACTGAGGGAAAATTGCGTGGGGAGAGTTGTGTTTTGGGGGCTTTAAGGGAGTCTGCCTGCTTGCAAAGAGGCACAGCGGAGCGATTGACGGTTTCGGTCTAGACTCCGGCGTGTTTTCTCTCCGACCGCTCTGGTAGCATCCTCCTGCAGGAGACTTCTGTTGGCGTTATTGGACAAATCATCGAAGAAAAGGCTTTCTTTCCGCCCCCAAAGATTCTCATGAACCCTGATCCACTCGGAACATCGGGAGCATCAGAAGCGCTACCACTTTAGGATTGCCACGGATTCGAATTTCTGAGCCGCAAAAAGTTCGTCCGAACGTGGGTCCTTGGCCGAGCTCCAGGCTTGCGGTGAGGGCAGGAAGATGACGAAGTTGCTAAAAAGGGATTCGGGATGTGTTGGTTTACGAGCGCCTGAAACGGGATGACCGTGACCCCCGGTAGTTCTGACGTGCAGGCAAGCTTAATGAGGCTCCGACAACATCATTCAATTCTTACTGTACTGTAAGCGACACGCTGATTCGCCTTTGGCTCTTTTCGACTCAGCCCTACATCTTGGTCTCAAACTTACGATTTGAAATAGCCTCCCAAGACTTGGTGGGCGATGACGCACACACCTCAGGGACAAGATACCGGGATATGACAGTCGAGCTTTGGGGCCCGAGATTTGAAGAATGACAAGAGTACACCAAGAGCTTTATGAGGCCCTTCCTCTCAGTTCAGACCAGATCCGAATCCTGACACTCAGGGCAAGTGATTTTGCCGATGCTCAACTTCGATGTGAACTTGTAAGAGTCTCCCTGAAAGACGAGCCCGCCTACCTGGCGTTGTCTTACACATGGGGCACGAAAATCGAATCTGGCAACCTTTTGGCCAACAATGAAGCTTTCTCAGCAACCGTGAACCTTCAAATTGCCCTAGAACAATTTCGAAATGCTGAGCAAGATGTTCACTTTTGGGTGGATGCCATCTGCATTGACCAAGAAAACGACGTCGAGAAGGGCGAGCAGCTCCAAATGATCAGACACATCTTCTCGAACGCTGAAGCAACTTGGGTCTGGCTGGGACCCGAAGCGGACCGCAGCAATAAAGCCATAGATTTGATCGAGGTCTTGTCGAGATTCTATGGCGAGCGCAGCATTGGAACAGATGATGCGAAGCCAGAAAATGCAGAAATGGTGAAGTGGGGTTTCCCGTCACATTTCGGCATCGAAGATGAGCTCGTTGCTCTAGAAGACCTCTTCTCTAGAGATTACTGGTACCGAGTTTGGGTCGTGCAGGAGATTGCAGTATCGAGAAGGGTCAAATTATTTTGCGGTGAAAGGTCACTTGACTGGGGTCAAGTACTTACTGCAGCCTACCTTCTAGATGCCCATGTAGAGATCAAGCAAATGATTCGCGATAGTCGAACCCGACACCATTCAAGCCTATCCGATCAAACTCAGGCCCCTATCCCGAGCGGCAGGAACATTCATACGGGCATTCAACGCATCTTATCAGTTCAAAGTGTTCGGAACGACATGCTGAGGGAGATGAGAAAAACAGAAACCGAGCCACCCGATTCTCTCCTGTTCTTACTCTCAAATCATCGATCAACAGAAGCAACACAAGCGAAGGACAAGTATTTTGCCTTGGCTGGTCTTGTTGAGATTGATTCCGCAATCCCAGTACCGTCGTACAACGGGCCTACGAGAGATGTTTTTATCGCTGCCGCCAAAGTGATCACGAAGCGACGCGACATTAGAAACCACGATGGACTCGCTTTAGATTTCCTTGACTGCGCGGGCCAGCCTGTCGGGCAAGAATTAGAGGGCTTGCCTTCTTGGGTACCAGATTGGAGCTATCACAGGACTCGTGCTATACCATTACTGTACTGGCAATTTCCTGCGACGACAGACACGGAGATAGTCCAGTTTGACGCTTCTGGCTCTTCAGACCTCACGATAAAGAACGAGTTCGAAATTATCGAGCACGACGGCCGTCTTTTGGCTCCAGGGTTTGAGTTTGATACCGTATGTGGCGTCGGGTTCAGCAGCCTGTCCAGTTCATCTGGTTCAAGTGTTGCTGAGAATACTCGTGAAAAGGTTAAACCTCAGGAGTATCCCACTCAGGAAGACCTTTCAGATGTCGTGTGGAAAGTATGCGTGTTGAATCGCGGACACCGAGGCCAGGTTTCTCCTTCAGACTGGAAGGATCTGTTCCACGTTCTTAACTACACGGCACTCAATTGCAAGACACCCAACTGTAAAGATGCCGCGCATCAATGGTTCCGAGAAAATAGATGGCTCAAAATATGTGGCCGAACGATGGAAGAAATGACACTTCAAAGAATACTGAGTCAAAGGTCAGAACCCAGGGGCGCAATTACTCAGAAAAAGCCGCCTGAAAAACAGCACCCCGACAACTTTGCCCGTTTTTCGACAGCCTTTGCAATGGCCGTTCAACACAGAAGATTGGCGACCACGAAAGCAGGGTATTTATGTATGGCTCCATTCGATACTCGGCCCAAAGATATTGTTGCGATACTCAACGATTGTCGTGTTCCTGTGGTGTTGAGAGCTGAAGAAGACCATTTCAAATTTATCGGCACTTGCTATGTCCATGGAATCATGAATGGTGAAGGAGTAAGGTCGCAAGGACTTAGTACTAAAGATTTCGATATTCGGTAGTCAAATTACAATAAAACGAATTGAACACCACCACGCATCCTCCATCCGACTCGATCAGCCCTGGTAGATCGCTTGCTCAACTTGAGCCCACAACCCCATTACATGCGCATCAGCAAAAGGAACAATCTGACTCGCAACCATACCACCAACACCCTTCTCCCTATCGGCCCACCAAAACAAATTCGGCAGTCCCGCCCACCAACCCGTATTTCTGCCTCTCCCTGTGGCACCCTCGTGGATCGTCAACATGAACGTCAATCCCCAGCCCTGCTCTTGTTCCTTGGGTTGCGGATACAGTTCCGGAATCTCGTTCGTCAATTCCGGAATCGCAGCTTCGATTTTCTCCCGTCCAAAGTTTGGCATGTTGGGAATCTGGTTGCTGAACATATGGTCCACAGTCTCTGGCTTCAGAATGCGTGCTTTAGTGGTGGGTGAGACGCCATCGTTGAGGAGCGTGGCAATGATTTTCGTGTACTCGCGGGGCTGTGCGAAGCAACCTGCTCCTGCTGAGTTGAAGATTTCCTTTTGTTGTTGGGGTGTGTTCTTCAGGAGGGGAGCGCGTTGCAAGTGCTCACGAGAAACTAGGTGGCCATCTGGATAGCGCTGATGCAGGTGTACGAGGTGTGATTTCATGTATTCGGAGGGGAAGAATGAGATGTTCTTGATATCCAAGGGCTCAAAGATATTTTTCTGGCAGTAGTCATTGAGGGAGAGGCCAGAAATTCGCTCGACGATCAAACCCGCCCAATCGATGTTTGTCTGGATTTTCAATTAGCCAGGAGCACAAATTTGATAAGATTGAAAATAACATACGCCGTAATTGAACTTTGTTCCTGGCTCAAAGAGTAATGGTGCAGTCATATCCTCAAACCGTCCGGAAAATTCTTCAATTCCAGCTGGGAATCCAAACTTCCTGATTTCCGGATTGAAGAATGTGTATCCAAAACCGGCTACATATTGTCAGAATCACTCCCCTCCAAATTTCTTTCGAAACCAACTCACCAGTATGACTCAACAAATGCCTCAACGTAATCCTATTCTTCTTCTCTACCAAAATCGGCCTATCATTTCCATCAAACCCCTTCAAAATCTTCATATCCCTCAATTCGGGCGCAATCTTCTCTACCGCATCAGCATCATCCAGCCCTATCTTTGCCTGTTCCACGAGTTGCATTGCAGCGATTCCGGCAATCATTTTGGTGCAGCTGGCGATCCAGAATACACTTTCTAGATCCATTTTCTCTTTTGAGTTTACGCCTCGGAGACCGGAGGCGTGGGAGAGGATTTCATCGCCGTTTTTGTTGATGCCGATGAAGACGCAGCCGGGAATTTGCGTTTCGGGCTTGGAGGTTGCGGCGTCGATTGCTGTGGGGTTATTAGAAGATATCATGTGAGGAAATGGCGAGTATACTTTTCTTGATAGCATCAAGGGATGATGCTTTCAGAGTGTGTGGTGCTGCCATTTTGAGAGTCTCCTAGACAGTCGATTATTAAATTCTTAATATGAGAGATATGATACAGATATAACACCAAGACTCTTTGTTTTGAAAGCGGAGATGGGATTTAAGTACTACTTATTTCTAGCTCCCTGGGCCAAGAGGAGCGGGGCCACGATCGACCGCGGGGTAGCTTCGTGCGGGGTCGAGCCACGCCCTTTCAAATCAAGGATACCTCTGCGAGCCAACCGTATCATAGAATTCTGAGACAAATTTGAGGTTGATTTAAGGTTAGTCTTGTTACCATTCTGCCGTGGGTGGCCATGTCGTGAGATAGTGCTCGGTGTATACTCGGAGAAACGGATGGGGACAACTCCCGAACTTCCGGTTGCCGGTGCTCTGATCTAGAAAACAGTCACCAAGGCATCGGAACTAATTTTATACGCTGGGAATCAATTGAAATCTATATTGGTATCTTCTATCTCTATCTCTATGTCTATGTCTATCTTGAATCAGGTATATGTCTTTCAAGTTCTCAAGACTTTGGCATGACGCCATGCTCCCATCAATCCCGTGACGTATTGATGTGCTCATTTGCACCACTTCTCATTTCTTCTCTCATCTGTAGTAGTTAAGAGCACTCCTTGTTGGAATGATATGAATAAGTCCACATCTTTTTCGAGATGAATTATTCATTTAATCATTTCTCAGTCCACCATCCTGCTCCTCCCCAGCACGGAGTGTTCCTTCACTGTCACTCCTATCGGGCTTATCTCTGCCTGCCTCTGGAACTTTCTCTCCCTTCTCACCAACCTTGAACTCCTCATCTGCGTCGGCGAAACCGTACTCCCTAGCCATGGCTTCAACCTCTCTGTTGTTGAGGTAAGGCAAATCGAAACTAGCTTTGACGTAGCTAATGTTCTCGAGATATCCCTTGGCGAAAATTAGATCGATCTCCTCCAAAGAGCGGCGACGAGTCTCCGGGTAGAAGAGATAAATGATCGGAATGAAGCACGCGTTGACGACGGCGAAGAAGAGGTAAGTGCCCCAAGTGATCTTGGCAACCATGACAGGAGTAGCCATAACGATCGTGAAGTTGAACAGCCAGTTGCTGCAAGTGGATACAGCATTGGCACGAGATCTTGTGCGGAGGGGGTTGATCTCAGCTGGGTAAAGCCAAGGGAGCGGCAACCAGGTAGCACCAAAGAAGGCAATGTATGTGAACAGACCAACACCTGCTCCCTTAGCGCTGGGCCCTTTTCCGTCTTGTGGGATCAAGCAAGCGAACACGAGAACCATGCTCAAGCACTGGCCGACAGTTCCCCAGAGGAAAAGCTTACGACGACCAGCACGCTCGATGATGAACCAGGAAACGGTGGCGAAGATGGCGTAAACGATCATGTTGACACCTCCCAACAGAAGTGATAAATCAGGGGAGACACCGATGGAATTTCGAAAGAGAATAGGGAAGTAGTAGATGACTGCATTGCAACCTCCAAGCTGCTGGAAGAACTGCGAGGATGCGCCAAGCATCATACGACGGAAATGCTGTGTTTTGCCGCCGGTGAACAATGCGGAGATTGGCGTCTTACCTCCTGAGTGTCCAGATGCCTTGATACCATCCATAATTAGGGTGTGCTGCAGCTGAACTTCTGGATCGTGGGTCTCCAATCCGTTTAATGCCGCAATCACGTCGATACCGTCTTCGTGACGGTCTTTGCTGAGGAGCCATCTAGGCGACTCGGGCAAAAAGTATGTACCAACAATCAGAATGACGCCAAAGACGCATTGGAAAGCGATGGGGAAACGCCATGTCAAGTCTGGTGGACCGTATGAAGCGCCATAGTCGATCCAGTAGGCAATCATAGTACCAAAGGCAATGATTCCTCCCTCGATGCAAATGAGGAGACCTCGGTTAGTCGTACGACTGCATTCGGCTTGATACGTTGGGATGGTAGATGTATTGATACCGTTTCCGATACCGGTGATAGTTCTTCCGATAATGAACTGAACTGTCGCTTTGGATCCCTTGATTGCAGAAACCTGGATTATAACACCAAGAATCATGATCACTCCCCCAAGAATCATCTGAGTTACGTTAGCTTGTTCCTTAAAAATGGACCAGGTAGTAACGTACAGCTCTCCTTCGACCGGTTCTATCTCCAAAGGTCAAGATAAAGATAGCACCAAGGAGACATCCGATCTCATAGATAGCAGTGACAAAGCCTTGGTAAACAGAGTCACCCTTGGTATCGGGGAAGTAGTTGTTGAATGGCTCGGCATCGATGATTCCGGACATCACACCTTGATCATATCCGAAAAGTAAGAACCCAGTGGTAGCGATTGTCGAAACGAGGAGACCGAGCGGTCTGCCATTGAGGCCGGCATACGTCTTTGCCGTTGACACGGATGGCGCTCTTTCAGCCATCTTGTTGGTATATCTAAAATAGTTTCGGGGCAATCTATCTCTGGCCCAGCCAGCTAAGTAAATCGCAACACTGTTGCGCGCGTCGAGGAGGTCGAAGAGGGGGCGGGGTATCAAAAGAAGTGAGAGAGAGATTAGGAAGAGAAAGTGGTAGATGCGCAAGTATATATCTTCCTGCTGGCGTCCATACCCACATTCTTTTTCCAGCCTGTAACGGCCGTCACTTAAGATGAATATCCACTTGGACTATCCTCGGGCAACGAAGTTTAACTTCCAAGACTCTCCTCCGATGTTTACCGACTTTACATGTGAGGTTTTCGAGGAACGAAGTCATGTTAGCCGGACTTCTTGGCAGCAGTCCCTGACATTTTGAAAAGATCTGCATGCTCAACAACCTGATAAGATTCCTTCATGAAGAAGGTGGGCGGGATGAAACTATTCAAACCGACATGATTGGGCATTTTGCGTTCACTAGAAGGATCTTATTTTTGACGAGAGGGAGAGCGGGTCTGGCGTTTACTAAAAGTGGACCAGGCCTCGTCCTATCGACGTCATTCCATCGTTTGCGGGGACTCCAATTGGAGAGGATGTGCATGCCTAGAAATAAAAAGCAAAACATGAGATATGCCAAGGTACGGGAGGCTTGCTTGTTTGAGCCGCAAGTGAAGGACCGTGTAAAAGCTTTTCGCGTCCGCGTTGAGACGGTCGAAGTTAAATTTATATGACAGTTTTGAGGACCAAAATAAACTTCAAAAGGTCGAATTCTGAATCACAAAACAACGGATAGCCAAGTGGTTGATGCTCAGATAAGCCCCCCATCTTCGTAGATAAAGCGTGAAGGGTCCTTTGCGGGTGAAATGGTGTCTCCAATTCTCCATATGTATGCACTGCGACGTCAGAAGGTATCTAGTCAAGAACCCCCGAAGCAGCTCCGAACATAGAATGGAGTATATATGGATTTTTTAAGTGAGCATCCTGCGGCGTGAGGTCTTAGAGGCAGTTATTTGTGGGACTTTGTATGTGCTGAATCGCATTCAAAGAAGAAGGCTGGTTCATAGCCTTCCAAAATAGTGGGATGTCGGCAGGTTTCCGGTGGAAATTTGACCCAGTGTTCTCTCCACCTCACTATGAACGTGAAGAGGAGCACGGAGATGAATGAGCCAAAGGATATTGCGGATTCCGGAGAGCGCTTGTTTGATTATCACCTGAAAAGGTGGATTATGGAAATAGAAATAGTAACGTGAAGGATGAAGGATTGTTGGAAGTAGTGAGAGATGTCGCGAGAAATTTTCGTTTTAGCAGTTTGTCTTCTCCGAATTAGGCAAGCCGAGGCTCGAATCAGAGTCATGTGAGTCTTTATTAATGAAACTTTTGAGCTTTTGAATCAAGCTGCTCAAACATACGAAATTTAGGCTTTTAAAACTTCAAGTTATATGTCTTGACAATCCAATTCATTTGTTTTAAGATGATGTGTAAGTCACATGACTAGGCTTTGAAAAATAACAGAGTAACGTTCATTTTCCTCCCGCTCTATACAATAAAGAGGACTCAATGGATTTTTTATTCGTTTACACTGAAGCTGTCGTTGTTGAGTCCGCCTATTGATATAACTTGAACATGTGACTTTGCAGCACGTGAGCAACCATAGAAAAAGAGGGCAAGCCACACTCTAGAGGGTAGGTAGTTTCCTCTTGTATGAACATAGTTTCATGACCTATGTATACTTATATATATAACCCTCCCATTCTACTAAACAGTGCAACTCCCCAAAACAACCAGCAGAGCTGATATTTTCATTTATTTGAGGCGCGAGTCGAGAAAACATAGTCAGATAGCGTTCCATACTTGGGATGGGTCCCTCACTATCTATCCAACATAAACTTGAGCCGTAACACTTCATCCTACCTGGCTAGGCCACGCATATATTTCTCTCCTACAGTGTTCGATTGAAGTGACGGCTGACTGCTGCGAATTGCGAAATTACGGCAGCTGCAAGCTATTTAATGCTTGGTAACTAGAGTTTGATGCACGACGTCTTTCAACACACGACTTTCTATGTTCTATAACTAGTACTTTGAAGATAAAATAGAATTCCCATCGGGAGAATTGAGCTTGTAGCTACAGAACTCCCACGAATTTGGCGGATCATGCTTCTTCCCCGCCTCCTGTGCATTGATCATTTTCGCATGGTCAATTTGCGGAAGCACTGGTAACTAGCAATGCGGACATTCGCTCAAAGGCTTATTAGTATTACTGAATGTCTTTATTGTTGTATTTGACTTACAGTTACAATGTGGAGTATGGGCAATCTGGCGAAGGCCACACACTTTCTCGAAATAAATGTGATTTTCTCTGTTGGCCGGCCGGAGAGAGGCGACTCGTCCCAGTCGGAACCTATTTTTCGCGTAACAGAGAGACCCCTTTCTGCAGTGCTACTTCTATTAATTCTTCCCACCGTTGAGGTTCAGCAGCACTGAAGCTCTCGTGAGTGTTGTCTGGCCCCTCCAGACTAGGACTTGCCGGGTCTTTGAGCTACAAATTCATTAGATGATGAATTTCTTCTCATGGGCTTAATGGAGTAGGTAGGAAATTTACCGAGACAATCTTGAAGTTAAGAGGAAGACAGGGATTTGCAAACAACGTCAAGAGAGGTTCGTAGACGGTATCAGTATATTTTCGTATCGTGAGGTGTTCTAACGAGTCAGGAAACATCGTAGCAAACTGTGAACAAGTTTTCGAATTATAGTAAGAACTGATTGAAGTCCCACTACTACTAAGATCGGTTTCCCCTAGTAATACTCAGGCTTCGATATCAATGACTCTCAATCTCTCAAATTGGTTCAAAGACCCAAGGCTTGTCTCTACACGAAACGGTGGATTTGGGTAATATGCGGTATACGGTGCTTGCGCTGGCCCAGCAAGAACAAGTGACTCCAAGGAGTTCTTCGAGCGGAGGAGTCCTTGCTTTATTTCCGAAAGATCTCGGTACCGGTGCATCTCACTCGTGCACGCGAAGTGACACTCGAAGCGTTCAAGCGAATCGCATCGAGTCAGAACCTTTGAGACATCGCAAAAAGATACCTCACAGGAGATGAATGAAATCTTTCTGCATCTCAGGCTATACTCTCTCTTAGGCCAAGTCTCGAACGGTATCATACATCCGTAGCAAAATCGCTCCAGGCAAATGTCGAAATGGGATTCGACCTGAAGAAGATAATAGGGGATATCGTGGCAGTCATCTTCTGTTCCAAAGGCTGCGCGTGCAGGTGAGCAGAGGACCTTGGCACGCCGAAGATTTGGAAAAGATATAGAGCCTTTCGGTGTTTTCTCTCCTTCTTTTTGATGGATTGACGAGCGTATGAACTGCGAGAGGAAATTCGGGCTAGGAGTTCGTACTCCCCAGTGTTCGATCGTGAATGTCTCTATCGTATGCGAACAGAGCAGTAAGATGAATGCCACCAAAGCATTCCAAGAAAATCCAGCCAGAAGACTTTGATACCAGGAACCGCAGATACTTGCTCCAAGGCATCTGTCGCGCAGCAGGAGGCGGATCCGCCCCTTTTGCTCCGCGGGCAGAGATGATAGGTTAACGATAGCCTCTTTCTTTTCGACTCTTATAGTTGCTTCAGAAAGGCTGCCCGGAAAGGCAGACACTTCAATATTTCTGACGTAGTTAATCAGGTGCGGTTTTTCCATGAGCGTTCGAATGAAAGAAGGGGGCGCCCCTCGTTGAGTTTGTTTCAATGTCGCGTACAGAAATGGCACGCAAAGCCAATGAAGTCGCTTTGAGCATCGAGAAAGGTTTCCAAGATCTCGAGGGCATTCCAAATATAGGAATATATCCCCCAGGATCTCAGTTGGTAGGTGCTCGATACCCATTATCAGCACGACGTCCGGATTCGCCCAAAGGATGGAGGGCTCAGCTGCGCGAAGGTAACAGTTCAAAGAGTATCGATTCTTCTAGGCCTAAGGGTTACTTGGAGCTTAAATTATAGATGACTGACACATGATTTTTTTTAAGGAGGTGGAAAGTTTGCCGGAGGTTGTCAGTGATACGGAGATGGTGCTCAAAAGTAATGACCTTCCAGGGGCTGAGCCCACTGAATCTCGCTAGAGTGAAACCCTGTAATGTTTGGCATCGCCCCCTAAAAGGTCTCATAGGCCGCCTAAACGAAGAGTACTTTTGGGATTGCTAGAGATCCCTTTTAGTCTAGTGGGGTAAGCTTTGTGCAACCTCGTTACAATGAAGTTGCGCTACACTAGAGGAGCTGAGAGAAACTAGAGTATACACGTGACTGTCCTCATTTTGCTACTTTCAATACTCAGATAAGTGGTCTAATAAATTTAGCTACACATTGTATTTATAGATGTCCATTCTTCGTTCTGAAAGCCTAATAATAAATATTCACTCGTGGGTGATCAGCTGCAAGCTATAAATAAGCACAGCTAAGACGACAGGGGTGCGAGAGAGGAAGTCGCCTTGCGAAGATTCAGCTCTGCCCTTCTCAACTTGGAAAAAAATAGAAAATAAAAGCAAAGGGAGCCCCTCCAGCGTGGAGTCGATAGAACACCGAACAACTCTAGGTGAAGCTGTCGCTTTGGTTCTAAGCCCATTCAAGACCTTGATGTCCCAACAGGAAACGAGTCACTTGAGTCATCTTCAGAACGAGGACGATGAAACTGGGAAACGCGTACGTAATCCTCCCATTGGTCTCACCATGAAAGAATCGGAGCCATCTGGAGTACTGGAAAGTCGAAAGGTTATGATTAACAACGAGGAGAAGGTTTTGAAGTGTTGCTCCTCACTGACATTGACCATTCGCAGAAGCAGGCGGGGCAGCACCTTCACCCCAACGATGCCAAGAAAAAACGTGACGCAAAGAAAATCAGACGGAAAGACATGAAGCTGATCCGTAACTATAAAAAGTCTTCGTCTTATACATGAATTGCCTTGCTAATGCCCCAAACTATAGTGAAATCATCCTCGAAAGACGGCCAACAAGTAAAGCTCCACGAGCCCAGCATTTGCAGTCTAGATCCATTCAACACTCTAAAGCAACCCAGTATCGGCAACGCCGATTTCGTTCTCCATCACTGTAAGAGTGCTCCACCACTTGAAAAGGGGTTCAATAGTCTGACATTTGCCAGGGACAACTGCGTTTCGAAGCACCCGAATACCCCTGAGCCCCAGACAGGGTTGGGTACAGACCACACTCTGTAATCCCACGCTCCTAGCAGTCAGGTAAGTTCTTGCTACCAGTGCTTGCTCTCATGCCAAATTTTCAAAGCATAGCTTCCTCGACGTCGCATATTTTGTTGCTGAAAGGGATACCTGAATTCACGCCTGCGTTTATCTCGCAGAAAAATGAAGCAATTCGACTTATTAATGAGGAATTAAGTATTCCGAATATTCTGCCAAGCGATACTGTCATCTTGGCAGTGACAGCCATGGTTTTGATTGAGGTGATTCGTCTACCTGAAGAACTTCCCGCAGAATGCTAATTCTGCAGTGCCTCGCTGGGACACCAACTTCGTGTGCCATCCACAAACGAGGCTTGGAGCTTTTAGTAAAGAAAAGAGGGGGCATCAAAGAATTAGGCTTCAATGGTATCACTCAACGGACTGTTTCCTGGTACCTATACTCCAGTCGTCCATGTGGAGGGTTCCACTAACTAATTTACGTCCAGGGCAGACAACTGCTGCGCCATCATGCTCCGAGTAACCCCCCACTTCTACCCCACCCTCACCACCTCCACCGGCGAACTAACCTGGCCAAACCTCCTCAAAAGCCCCTACGTGCGAAACCTACACACGCGCCTCCAAGAACTCACCGGATCTCCAAACTTAAGCCAAGACATCGTGCACATTTGGGCACGTCTCCATCAACTATCTTCTTTCCTTGCCTCTACTACTTTCACGAAAGCCGAGGAACTCGATGAGTGTTTACTTAGTGATAAACTAGATGCGATTGAGCGGCAAACCATGGCTGTACTTCATTCCAAAGAGCTGGGGAATAGCAGGCATCCGGCGCTGCTAATTGCATTTTTGAATGCGGCGTGTATTTACACTATTCAGGAACTGAGGGAGGTTCCGAGGGGGTCTTCTGTGTGTAGTATTGTAGCGGGGAGAATTCATTCCGGGTTTGAGTTGGTGAATTTGGAACCGTTGGGTATTGTGTGTCCTGATATGTTGTTGTGGACCCTTTTGGTGGGAAGTTCGGGGGCTGTGAGGGCTGGGCCAACGAGAGCGTGGTTTTTGAATACTTTGGAGGAGGTAGCTGCTATGCTGCGGATCAAGGTGCCTAATTATTTGGTGGGGCTGGAATTTTTTGAGGTGGCGAGACGGACTATCATTGGTGATGGCGAGAGTGTCGTTGGAGACGGAATAGTTTTAAAGACTTGAGATCTTAGCGATCAAGCAGGCTTGATATGGTATACCCTGGGAAAGCATCGGTGGCGTTCAGTCATTAAATAGAAAAAGTTGGCCATCAGGAGAGGAGTTTATTGATTTGCAAGAAAGGAGCAGCGATGCTTGAGAAACGAAGCCAAAAAGTATACATTTCAAGTGGACCAGAACAGTCTCACCAAAAACAAACGCCAAAGCCCATCTATCCAGAAATTCCCCAGCCTCTTCTGCAAATTATTTTGTTTCCCGGTCAATTCCATAGAAAAACGCCCCCAAAACCCCCCACTTAATCCAATTCCAAGGTTTTTCTTCCCCGTCTCCCCTCCATCAGCTATTTTCCTATTACACCCCACATATTCACATTCCAAATCCTCAAGTCCCGAATTCCCAATTCTACGCGGCAATTGACACACCCCCCTTTAATTTTTATCTTCGAATTCTACTCTCCAGTAACCTGTGAAATACGTCAACTCACTTCCAACCCCCTTTCAATCTCAAATCCCAGAGAACTTACCCTCCACACCTCCCGCATTCAATGAACCCAACCACTCTTCCTCCCCTTACCCCTCATGCCCATCACACGGCCCATCGGCGCCCCTATCCCAAAACGCCAGATACCTATTCTCGGTCGAAGCAAAATAGCGCTCGCTCCTACCACCGTGCCGGCCGCGAAAGCCAGGTAAGCGTTCAAATTCGGTGACTCGTTAAGTTTGTGCTGTTGGGGGTCTGAGGTTGAGGATGGGGCTGGTGATTCGTAGAATGAATGTGTGGGTTCGGTGGGTGGGAAGGCGTCGGGGCCGTACATTTCTTCTTTCTTTTTTCCTGGGAGGGGGGAGGGAAATGACTGTTTTGTGTAACGAATGTATTTGGTTTATTTTAGCAGGCTCAGGCCGCACAAGGGGGATAGTTATAGTTTGTTTGCTCGTGAGTGTTTGCTCGTGAGTGTTTGGGGTTTGGTGAATGGACGGCGTTGAGATTCAGGTTGTATTGATCGTGTGATCTTTGTTATTGGATGACCCGGAATTACGTAGACTCATCAGGTGGAGACTATGCTAGGGATTTAATACAATCTTATCAGGATCCTCTAGAAGTCAGCGCCTTACACAGATGTTACTTCTGTGTACGCAAACACATAATTTATCTTGACAAGAACAGGCGCCCTTTTGTCCCCTTATTTTCCCACGTCATCACGTGAACTGAATGACTTCCCTAACAACTCTGGTAATAAAAGGTCTTTCTAACCTCCTCCCCAACAGGCAAGATCTTACATCTCTAGATTTATCGCCAATAGGCAACCCAAAACAGGAGCACAACAGCATGAAAAGACTGCTTCCACTCTTACGTCTTGGTCTATGAACACTCGAGACCTTAACCGTGTGTCGTATATTCAAATGTTTCAGTCTCGGTTTTCGAGGTGGCGGTTCTGGTAGTCACAGTAGTGGGCTTCTGATGACGCGTACTTAACATCTAATTCTCCCGGTTGGCTCCAGATTTGTAATTCTTGAAGTCTGACTCTGTCGATCGTTTCCAGTATCTGCTCCAGTCCTTGCTCTTCTTGTTCAAGCTGCCTTGTTCGTTCCTGAGTTATTTTCACCCAGTTTCTAGTTCTAGAAATTCAGAAGGGGCTTTCTTTCTGGAACTTCTTATCAACTTTATATGTTAGCCTGATATTGCTGTCACGTTTGACGTCGTCATCCGTAAATCCGTCTCTTAGGTCCTTCAAATATTTGGAAAACTTCCCGCTGACTTGGATAACGTGTTTGAGATGTGCGTAGCATAGCGATTGGTTTTGGAATTGTGCTAGTTGTCGAGCGGTCGTGATGGCATTCCGGATTTCTCTGCCATTCATATCTACCTGGCAGAGTTCATCAATATTGTCAATGATGTCTTCAAAATCCATAATAGGGTCATCAAAGGTCTTGATACGACTGAGAAAATTGCGCCAAATTTTCCGACGTTGGCTGGGGCCCAAGTTGTCGTAGTGTAGAGCAAGCTGGATGCGAGATTTGAAGGCTTCGTCAAATGTGCCGACCCGATTTGATGTGAGAATGAGGATCCCGTCGTGATACTCAAGCTCACGTAAAAATACAGATACCAGTGCATTCCTGTTCAGATCCTTCATGTCACGCTCCTCTAGGAATACATCTGCTTCATCGAGAAGGACAACTAAGCTGACGTCAGCAACTTATTCTTTTCGTTGGGCAGCCTGAGAAGACTGATCATACCGCAGTCCCATATCTTCCCGAGATGGAAGTTTGACTGTAATCGTCTCTCTACTACCTCCGCCACAGTACCAACATCACCACATGTGACGCGGAGCAGTGGCTTTTCTGCAAACTCCGCTACACCCTCGGCAGTGAATGTTTTGCCTGTACCCGGCCCTCCATGAAGCAGAAGAATGAGACCGTTGCCTTTGCCCTGAATAACATCCGTTGAGTTCCTAGCCCCGAGCTGTTTCATTACAAGTGCCTGGACTAGTTCTTTCGTCTCAGGATCAACAACAAGGTCCTTAAAGGCTTGCTTGTTCCAAACAACATTTGACACTTGATCGACATATAAGTCCACTGGACATGGAACCATAGTCAGCATATTCCGGCATCTATATATCGGGCGGATGACCTACCCCAGGTCTTCCGAAGAAGATTGTACCCGGGTATAATGGGCGGAAATACAAGTATCGCATCGCCCGATGGAGGGACATCACTCATCATCTCTTTTGAACCAATATTTGACTGAAGGTTCAATCTTGCCAAAGTAGACTTTGGATGAAGCTTTTTGTATGTTTCGATATCGACCATATATCGATCGCTAACCTATTCAAATGTTTAGCTGCGGCATCCTAGGTGGGACTTGGTCATTTGCTACGTTGTATAACTCTTCATCCTCATTTTGATGATAAGAAACGAACTTTCGAAAGCGAAGCTGCCAGAACATTTTACCCCTCTTTTCAAGTGTCTCCCGCAGACTTGACGGAGCAAATCGAAGAGGAATTATGTTGAGTTGGTTAATAGGAACAGTTTCAGCAGCGTTATCAGCTTTGAGTTCCAGAGTGAGCTCTTCATAGCGTCTAGAAAATACGCCATTGAAGTCCCAGGACCAGACAGGTACTTTCCATCTATATGTACGTGTACCATCCGAGTGGCCGGCTCGTTTCCTTCTGACTCTTACGTATTCACCCAATTCGTTGTAGTCTTCGGGCTCGCCCTCATCTGGACGCCGCTCATCTTTGGCCCATTCGAAAGCGAGGTATGCCTTAGTTCGTTGCCCTGCTGGCTTGACAAGAATATCCCCCGGCCGAATGAGGTACTTGAATAAATTCTTGGAAACAAAACCTTTCTCGGCCAGTGATTTCGCCGCGGAGTAATCAAACCCATGACTTGCGTCAATGCACTCTCTTAGCTGTTCTAAAAGGCGACGACTGACCCCGTCAAGATTGGGCAGGATTTCTGCCATGAATGGCTCGCTGTAGAACATGAATAGATAAGGTTCGCTGATATTTCGGCGTGCATCGAAATTTGGGAAATAGTAATGAAAATCTGGTACAGCCAGAACAAACTCCTCGACTGCATCAATCATAGTGTCAGAAATGAAAGATAAATTTTGAGTTTCAGGTTCAGGAGCTCGAAATACTCCGTCCTTCGTTTCGATTTCAGAGAGGTCTCGTGGTGGTCGATGGCGGTATGTCTTGAAAACTGCGAAGGCGATATCTGGATGTTGATCTAGATAATACTGTATGTTTCGTATTGGGATATTGGCATGTAAGCGGGGGCCCGTATCTCCTGGTACCCACTGTGGCTCATCCAGGTAGTAAGACGTTTTATCAATAAAGTGGAAAGTTCGGTAAGTTGAAGCTGGCATAGCTGGCTGGGAGAAAGTCGGATATCTTGCCTGCTCTTCATTCAAACGTTTATTTTCGCGGCGAAGCTCTTCAAGTTCTTCCAAAACCTCATCAACAACAGGAACTCTTGGAAGAAGGACAACTGAGCGATGACTGTCATTTTTCAAACTACCAGTCTGAGGGCGTTTGCCCCGAGATCTTGACGTTGACCGTGGAGATCTATGCGCTCTCTGCTTCGCTTGTTGGTTTTTGTTGCCGCTTCCCTCGTCAGTCTCCCAGTCTGTCTCTGCATCCACCACAGTGGCATATTTGGCAGATGGCTTCGTGTGTCTCTCCCGGGGAGCGGTCCGCTCGGGCGTACGCGTGTGGAGTGGTGGTGGTGATCTTGACTCGGAAGCGATATAGCTCTCACGACTGCTGCGCGTAGACCGACTCCGTCTTCTGTGCCGTGCGACCCTGTGTTCAGATACGCTGCTTCCAGAACTCGAAATCATAGAGCTGGCAGAATCGAATTCCCTGTCCCGTTCCCGTCTGTATTTGTAGACTCTTCTTGGTTTGGCTGCGGGCGGCGGCGGCGGAGACGGGACTTCGTCAAAGGATAATGGCAGTTGAGGGCGGTCGAGAGTCTAAAGTAACATCAACACGTTAATTCTTTGCGGTACAGCAACGCAACTTTATATAGCTCGCAACAAAAGAGCATCGCGAATACGCTTACTTGGGCTTTGGGCACATCAGGCTCGGCTTGGGGAGCAATTGCGCTCAAATTTTCAAGTTCCTTACTGTTTCCAGATGTTTCATCCCTTGATATAGCGTATGTTTGGCTGATTCCGGAGTCTTTTTTCTTTTTGGACTTTTTCTTCGGGTCGTTTGTGGCCGTCGGAGGGGTACGGTGTATGATTCGTACGGCTGCGTTAACGTTGCTTCCAAAATCTGCCCATGGGTCCGCTTCTCCTCGAATTGGGGACATTGACTCGGACCTCGAGCTCGCATATTGTTTGTCATTTCGAGGCATCGCGACTTTGTTTAGACTCAGATCGAAGCTGAAGTTGCGACGCATGTGTGATCGCCAGATGGTGTTGAGATCCTCAGCCGCGTTTCCTGCCCGCGACCTGCGCCTGCATGAAAAGTAGATCATTTCCAGGCAGACCTGTGTAGTACACAGCCACACCAGAAAGCCTTACAAAAACAAACCATGGTCTTTTACTCCACGAAATTGCGCACGCGAATTATCTCGCTGTTCAAACTTGTTGTGATGGAACAATGGAAGTGATGAAGTCCGCACCTGAATGGTATCAAAGCAGTGACGACAGGTATGCTTATGTTACCTGGGGAGGCTCTGAATACTAAATACTGCTCCTGCAGCCACTTGACCTTTGCGCACGAGGCTTTCACGAAAGCCGTGGGTATATTTGGCAACGACATTACGGGAGACCCTCGAAAAAAGACTTTGGCGCAGAAGCCGGTATCTATCGAAGAATTGAAGCAAGTGGTTGAAATTTCAAAAGCTAAATATGAGGGCAAGCATAAAAGCAAAGCAACGAAATGGCTTGTAAAAATATCTCACCGGGTCAAATACTACGGCAATATCGGAGATGCGCTCGTCCAGCAACATCCAGAATACGTGGCATTGGCTTGGGGAGCCTTCAAATTGCTATTCATTGTAAGTTACAGGGGTTTAGATGGAAGAATGTACTAAGCTTAGACAGCTTGTTGAAAACCAAGAGGTCCTCGTAACGACTCTAGCAAAAGGGCTCAGTCAAGTTGCAGATTCCCTACCGCGTATAGAACTTTTCACCATCTTATATCCAACCCCGAGGATCAAAGATGCCGTCGCACAACTGTATGCCCATATAATCAACTTTCTTATAAGAGCAAAGGATTGGTATGAGGAGGGCAAACTCCGACATGCTCTCAACGCATTTGCGAGGCCCGCGAAACTACGCTACGACGATATCATCCAGGACATTGAATCATGCACGAAAGAAATCGACCAACTGTCAATGGCAAGTGCTCGCGCAGAGCAACGCGATATTCATCTTGAACTACAAGAAGTGAGTCGGAGGCAAGCGGAGGCCGACAGAAGGGAAAAGGAATCGAGAGCGGTTTTAATGGAGATCAAGAAGTTGTGCATCTGCAAGTCATCTTCCTAAAATGCTATGATTGTGTGCTTATCAACTACCCAGCTTCACAGTCTCTCCAGTCGACATCATTCCTAGATACCAGCAAACGCCTGACTGACCTACAGCTGGATCAAATTATGGATAATCTCGCCTGTGCTCGTAAGCTGGACCCCTTGAAGTCACTACAGCTCTGCTATTATGCATACCGAAAGTCTGTCTCTAGCAATAGGCCAGAAATGGGTCAGGAAGCTCCATTTTGGGGACACCCAAAGTTTGAAAGCTGGAAGTCATCCCAGGGCACCGCTTTGATCATGGTCAAAGGGGATTACAAAGCTCGACAGGTCATAAATAGCTTCGGTTTAAACATTATCAGACTGCTACGTCAGAATGGCATCCCGGTGGTTTGGGCTCTGAAGTCACCAGGTGGATCCAGCGAAGAAAGTGTTTCTGCTGTTGATATCGTCAAAGATTTGATCTGCCAAATATTACGGCTCAACATCAACCAGCATACAGAGCGATCATTTTCTCTCAGCTGCGCACAATTCCGAGCGGCCGAAACTCCCGCTCAGTGGTTCGACTTGCTAGCAAAAGTACTCGATCAGCTTTCGCTTTTGTATATAGTAATCGACATTGAGGCCGTGAGTATTGCTTACGCAAAAACTACAGAAGGATTCTCGTGGATGTCGTCGTTCTCTACTCTGCTTCGCAGCCTTTCTGAAAGGCAATCAAAAACAAAAGTGAAGGTTCTGTTGGTGAGCTATGGGTCAGCATCATTTCAAGAACCGAATCTTGCTTATTACTCTGACCTGGTGGTATTCACGCGACATTCGATGCATGGGACCTCTCAAAGACGCGGAAGATATCAGATGCCTGCCCGACGATGCAAGCCAACGGGTCGTAAGACATAGTGACCAACAAAATCTAGAATACTGGGTTCTACAGCTGCGGAGTTGGTTAAGGAAACCTCTTGGTAGGTTGATAGGGAGGGGCATAAGAAGGACCCTCGAGGGTGGTATACTTCGCCGGTATCTATTAAGATTTAGCCAGCCTGCGGTCGCAGCAGATGCTCGTGTTGAATGTGGGATTCAAAGTTGATTTGTGTTTGCGCTGTTGGGGTGGAGTAGCGTGGCGGCTGAACCAAACGCGAGTATTCAAATGACAAGTGCAAGGAAACATGAGGCTAGCCAAGTACAAATCTTGGACTCTGGACTTATGTGAATGGATTAAGTAGATGATGCTACGAAGTATGAGAGGGAAACCAAAATTCAGGGGCCGCGGTCCTTAAGCGAAGACGACACACCTACGTCGACTCGCAAACGACTTCAAGTTATGCTTTCCAACATCCCAAACCCCCCAGGTTCAGGCCTCCCTGATCACCATAGCCCCTCGCATTTTCCGGCACCTACTACTGACCCCACGTTATGAAGTGTTTTCAATGCAAGCCGCAACCTCATCACTTTTTGATTCACTACTTGCTTATAGCTGAGAATCAACCCTTGGAACAAGGGGAAACCCCCCCTTTCCCTTCAGACCTCTCAATAATAAAACAAAAGTCTCATATTAGACCTGACAGATTCCTCAAACGAGAATTTCGCATGCCCACTCTGGACTCGTAAAGTATTTACCACCCTCTATCCCCTCCCCAACTATACCAAAATCACCGCCGCTCCGAGATCCCCACCAGCCCATTGAATCACCGCGTCCCCAAATAACGACCCTTCACTCTTGCCCCGTGATTAATCCTTCAATACCCGACCATCCCCCTATTTCTTCCCCTCCCCTCCCTTCCCCTTTCGCTCCTCACTCCTCACCCCCAACCCTCAACAAGAAGACAGAATGGATCAATTCCTATTGATAGCCGCAATTCAGGAGCACTCCAAGAAACAAAAGGCCGCAAACATAGCGGGTGAGAAAGAGAATGATAACAATCTATGGGAGACAAGCGAAAGTAGGAAGAAGACTGGAGATGGGAAAGGGACGATGCTAGACAAGATGGGAAAGACGTTTGATGAGTATGCCGAGAATGCTAGTGAGCATTATGAGGATAAGGGGATGAGGATGGGTCCTCCTTGGCTTTAGCTCGAGTATAACAAAAAGAAATAACAGAGTTAGACTCAACAGACTTTGCGAAACAGGGTCGGTACGAATATACTTACCAATCTGCAAAGCTTCCACGATACCGGATTCAAAAGGGTTGTTAGGCCACTGAGGCTAGATGTAAGTCTTATATTGCAATGCCCACGCTAACTGCAGACGCCATGCCAGTATCCTTCCGAGTGTCCATCCCGTGTCCCAGCAAAATCTCAACTCCAGATCCATGCATGCAAGCCTGTTGCCGGCCCAAAAAGTAACGTGCCCTTATTCCTTTCCCTCACGGCTCACCCAGAAGCCTGGCGGTGATATCTCCCATGTAAGCTTCCTCAAGCTCGTAATCCTCCCCGTTATTCCTATCGATATGTACGAACTCGAAGGCTTCCACCACTCGGTCAATGTCGAAACCCATGTTTACGAATCGATCGATTAGGTCTTTGTTGTAGCCTTTGTATCTCCTCATTTCTTCCTCTCGGGATAGCGTTTTTGCAGATTTCGGCTTGCTGGGGGTAGGCGATTGAGCGGAACTGACATCCCAGCTCGTTTGCTTTGGTGCGGAAGCGTGTTTGATGGCCCATTCGCGGGCGATGCGTTGGAATTTATCGGGGTCGTTCATGAGCATAGACGCCACTTCCGCGTCTTGGGGGTCTTTCGGTTCGGGCGTGCTGAGGAGGGATTGGAGGGATAGGAGAGCGGATTTGATTGTTAAGACCGGGGACCAGGCTGACCCGATTGTGTCGAGACAGATTGCGCCCTGAAATTGTTAGTTATGATTGATAGAGGAGGAACGCAAGGCTTACTGTTTGGCTGCTGACATTGGGGTGCCAAAGTTTCGTTGTAAAGAACATGACTGGTGGACGGAAAGGGTATTCGTTTGGGATCTTGACATCCACGATGTATGTTCCTCCTTCGTAAGGGGTATCCGGAGGGCCAGGGAAGGAGGCCATCAAATGGGAGAGGTCAGAGCCATTTGATGGCTCGCAGAAGATCTTGGACTCGGTATCGCTCTGAATATCTGCAAGCTCTTTGGCAATTCTGCGTACGCGGTTTGAGGCCATGCTGGGCGAGAGACTCGGGCGGGTAGATTTTGTAAGGGAGGCGAGTCGGTACTTGTAGATATTTAGAGATGAGATTTCTTGGTCTATTCACAGAAGACGCCGGAGACTTGGGGAAGGAACTCGTAAGTATAATAATGAATCTGAATCGAGCTCTATATTCAATGATTAGATCTTGCAAGAAAATGGCCAAAAAGGGGGATTTGAGCTTCGACGCCGAGTATGAGGGGAAGTCGACGGCAAGGCAGCTTCTGGAAAGCCTTACCAAGGAGAGTGGAAGTGGAATGACTTTGACGGGTCTTGGGCTTTGGCGGGGTATTCCAGAATACCGATGTCCTTGGTTGACCAGAGGAATCTTCGAGGCAGAATGTAGTTATTGATGCGAAAATCTTTTTCCCCTTTCAAGTTCCTTGCACCCGTCTCGGCGTCGTACTCTTCTCTTAGGTGGTGTACAAACGTGTTCCAGTAAGAAGAAGCAGAAGTCTCGAGGCTGCAGCTGCAGTTCCATGCAGTGGCATCGGACATGAGGGTTGTGCATGCCTAAGGCGTTAAGGCACACATTCTACTAGCGGCAACCTAAGCTTTGCCGTCGCGTTCTCTTGTCGCCTGCCCGAAGCATTGCGAGCTGTCTGTCTGCCATTACAAACAGCCTCTTGCACCTTCCATCAACCACCATATTCCATCAATACGACCAGCAGGGTCTATCTTGATACACCCTTCCCTCTGCATTTCCGAATAGAGGCATTTTGAAAGTGCTGACGGCAAGATGGTAAGCTGTCTCGTTCTAGGATGCAGGCCTGGTAACAATATTGACTCTATCTTCTAGGGAAATCAACAATCTGGGCTCGGAGGAGCTGGAGGCCAGGGTGGCGGCGACAATAAGGATGAGAAGGATAAGAAGGTATGATATTGCGAAGATGCAGAGTCATACTCAATTTGAATGCTAATCGCTCCGCGTCAACAGAAGGATAAGCCCAAGTACGAGCCTCCTCCACGACCAACAACCCGCATCGGTCGAAAGAAGCGCAAGGCTGCCGGTCCCAATGCATCTGCAAAGCTCCCCGCCGTCTATCCTACCTCCCGGTGTAAGCTGAGATACCTCCGAATGCAACGAATCCACGATCATCTCCTGCTCGAAGAAGAATACGTCGAGAACCAAGAACGTCTCCGAAAGGCAAAGGCTGCAAAGGAGGGTGCTCCAGCAACCGCCGGTGGTGATTCCGATGCTCTTGATAGAAATGCCGATGAGAGAGGACGGGTCGACGATATGCGAGGAAGCCCTATGGGTGTTGGAACTTTGGAGGAGATGATTGATGATGACCATGCCATCGTTTCCAGCACTACGGGTCCCGAATACTATGTTTCCATCATGTCTTTCGTCGATAAGGATCTGTTAGAGCCCGGTGCGAGCGTCCTGCTGCATCACAAGTCCGTCTCCATTGTCGGTGTTCTCACTGATGATGCCGATCCTTTGGTCACGGTCATGAAGCTCGATAAAGCCCCTACGGAGTCATATGCGGATATCGGTGGTTTGGAGTCTCAGATTCAAGAAGTTAGAGAGTCTGTGGAGTTGCCATTATTACATCCTGAGCTGTACGAAGAAATGGGTATCAAGCCACCAAAGGGTGTCATTCTCTACGGTGCGCCAGGTACAGGAAAGACTCTGTTGGCAAAGGCTGTGGCGAATCAGACGAGTGCAACTTTCTTGCGTATCGTTGGTAGTGAGTTGATTCAGAAGTATTTGGGTGATGGACCCCGACTTGTTCGACAACTCTTCCAGGTATGCAAATTCCCCCATTAGCAAAACTAGTCTAACAATCCACAGGTTGCCGCCGAAAACGCCCCCTCAATTGTCTTCATCGACGAAATCGACGCCATCGGTACAAAGCGATACGAATCTACATCCGGAGGAGAGCGAGAAGTCCAACGAACTATGTTGGAACTTCTAAACCAACTCGACGGTTTCGACGACCGCGGAGACGTAAAAGTCATCATGGCCACCAATAAGATTGATACCCTTGACCCAGCGCTCATCCGACCCGGCCGTATCGACCGTAAAATCCTCTTCGAGAACCCCGACCAAGTCACCAAGCGCAAGATTTTCACACTCCACACATCCAAGATGTCCCTCAACGAAGATGTCGATCTGGAAGAATTCATCAACCAGAAGGACGATCTGTCTGGTGCGGATATCAAGGCTATTTGCTCTGAAGCAGGTCTTATGGCACTGAGAGAACGCAGAATGAGGGTGCAGATGGCGGATTTCAGAGCGGCGAGGGAGAGAGTGCTTAAGACAAAGAGTGAGGGTGAGCCGGAGGGTTTGTACTTGTAGGATGTGGGTAGGATATTGAACGGGACTGGGGAGGGTATGCTTGCTTCTTTTCGTGGCACGTGTATTCTAGAGAGAGATCATAATGCATACCAGCTGTGAGCGGAAGTTATCAGAGCATTTCTTGACTTGCGGTTTTCTTTTGTCTTTCTTGAGGCTGAAGTCAGTGAATGCTCAATCGTTAGGTTGGAGTAGAAGAGCCTCCGGGTTGGGAAAGCAGCCTGAAGTTCTTGTCCTCTATAAATCATCTCCGAATGTTTCCTTCAACACTCCAGGACAGCACTGTGACCAGTCCCAAACCTGTAGGCGAGCTTTGGGTAACGCTCGGGGAGTGCTCCAAAGGTTATTTTTGCTTCATTCGTTAACTCACGGGGTACTTTCTTGCCTTGCCCTTATCGCCTGTTTCTATTCTTTGGTGGATGTTGTAGAGGAAGTCTTGCTGTCAAGTTGTAGTGCTTCCAATTACTTGCAATTTTAGTCCTGAGAATAGGATTGCCGTAAGAAGCGCGAGTGGCAGCAGAAGGATTCTTGATGAGGCGGGAATATAGAAAGTGAGGAGGAAGTGCCAGCAGGCATGCATATGGTTTCTTCCACACGAAGAGAGTCGTTGGTTGGGTCTGTGGAGGGGAGGGGTGGGGATTTATGCCTTCTTCAATCGTTCCGTCTCCGGCTAGATCGTGTGTGTGAGCGAAGTGAAGTGGAGAGAGACAATTGGGGCAGGGGTTAGTAGTGTATAAAGCCCACCTCTCCCTTTTGATGGAATTTCCAGGCTTCATTCCAAAAAGGGCGACAACAAAATGCATGTGAGTGATATGACATTGGCATTCCCTTCCTCTACCTCAAGGAGAGTTCAAATTTCGCTTTACCTTCCATTTCGTGACTCGGAGCTGTAACATGGGCTGGGATCGGTGGGGTTGATTTGTTGTTGTGATTACATTTGCTGTCAACTTCCCCCTCAATTTTTTATTATCAATGTGTTGAAATATTCCTCATTGAGTTAGGGGTAATAGTAATGCAAGTCAATTATTTCAAGATTTTCAATATTTGCGGGGTTCGAGGTCCACCAGGAGTCTACATAATTAAACCCTTCCCACTGGTTTTCGGGGTATTGGTGCTTGTTTTGCAAGAAGGGTTGGGGTTTTTATACTTCTCGAGCTGTGAAATCAAATTCAAATCCAAGACCGGAGTGTACTTTTCCTTGGTGGGTGAGTAAGGGCAGGATTCTTTGATACCACGACTGGGGTTTCTATTTAAAGCTTCCCGAAAGGAGGGACGGAATCGGTAAGATAGCAAACCAAGCATGCGCCAATTTTCAATGCGGAGCTTGGTCTGGACTTCACATTGTTGATTTGATTCACTTCATCTTGATTTCTTTTCGAATTGAAGTTCAAGAGAAAAGAATGAAGCGTATTTTTGTGGGCAAGTCCCCTGCTATTTGCTGTCAAGTGGGATCTGCTGTCAATTCCTCCTTCCATTCACCCCTTTCTTTTTTCTCTTTTTTCACCGTCCGCCTACGAGATACAAATCGAACCTCACTATCCTAGACAATCCATTTCAAGCCCATAAATTGTACAAGTGTCAGGAGCAGACAACCACGTGTGCCATAGTACATAGCGAAAATCGCTGGCTGGCTCTACTGGGTAGTGAGCGCGGGGGATTTTAAACCTCAAGATTACATCTCCGTGGCCTTCTGGTGAATCATTCGATGTCAGCACAGTGTAAAGTATATAATGTACCTTCCGCTGATCGAGAAAAATTCAGTATTCGTTTCCAACACGAACCAGTTACACGTATGGTGAACGACGGTCTTCATTACTTATTCTGTGGTTTAAGTTTCCTCTGATTTTTCTTAGTGGGTCTTTAGTGAAGTTTCACCAAAGCCTGCTTGTGATTGAGGATTATTATAATTTATTTGTTGTCAAGAGGGGTTTTGCTGTCAATCCCGGTACCCCTCACAGAACTTCATTCGTTTCGACGAGACTCGGTGAGAATTTCACGGGGCGAGCCTCAAAGTTTGAATATTTCGAATATAAAAGATTATTAGTGTCGGCAGCTGGTGGGTGCACACGAGAAGTAGATAGCCACATCCAATTGGCCGTTGCTCGTTCGGTTTGTCGGTTAGGGGAGGTGGGTATTTTATACTTTCACGGTGTGATCATTCAAGTGAATCGAATGCAACAAAGGCGATTTTTGGACGAATGGCTGTATTTAAACCCCAGGTTTCCTTGCGCTTGAATATGCAGGGATCGTAAAGGACTTCCCATCTCAAGACTGATACTGATCATGAAGCGGGTGACGGTCTGCTTGTGTCGTCCAAGACTTTTAATTTTAGACACCCGAAGTAATTACTGAGGTTCTTTGCTCTAACTTGAAATTTTTTAATTGACTCAATATCGCTGTCATGGCTGCTGTCAACTACATCCTCATTTTCTCGCGCGCGTTTCCCTCTTCAGAAAAAGGAGTTCATCCATCTCATCCTCTTTCCTAGAAAAATATCCACCATTATAGTATTATGCAATATTTCAACAGCTGCCAAGAATTCGCCTGTTGCTCGCGTTTGCAGTCACAGACAAGGTCTATCAGATGAGAATGTATGACTTTTTATACGTTTTCAATTGAGTCTCCGCACCAGCAATCCAGCAGGTCCCAGCGCACCAGTTCTGTTCGATATGCTCCTTCCGTTGGCGATCAGAAGTCTGGTGTTCTTATTTAATCGTTCTTGGAGAGAGGCTGAATGTTGATAGTAGGACGCAAATTCCGAGCAGAAATTGAGATTGATGCGGGTCTAGCACACTCTGGATCTTGCACTTCTTCCCCGCAAGCGGGGATCAGTCTGCTTCGGCCGCTACCTTGATTTAAATTTCAAGTCGATTTTGAAGGTATCCGAATTATTTGCTGCTCGATGGTATTTGCTGTCAAGTTCGTTCTGTGTTTTTTGATCAAGGTACTGGGATATTGTAGTGAATGAAGGAAGTACTGATACCTCAACCCAGATCATTCACTCACACAACGTCTTGAGTTTGGGACACTGCATTTCAGCTTTCCATCATGGCAATTGCATTTATGGGTGTTGGACTTGCTGCTGAGCTAGTCTCAGAGGGAAGATTGCATAGTTTTATATTTCTCGGCCCCCTCTCCATTACCGCTCCACGCGGTACGTTCTCCATCATTCACTGAGACTGGTCTACAATATCCTTACGATGAAGAATCTGGACGCGTTTCTTAAAGTCCGTAACAGCACTGCTCAAATGCTTTCACCACGATAAGGAAGACCTGATCGACCTGACCATGCATGGTGTGGAAGGGAGGTGCCGCCCCTCTTCCACCATTCGGTTGAAGTATATGTCCGGGGTTTTATTTCCAATTCCTCCTGTTGAGTTGCTCGTTGAAAAATAACTTCTGTACCTCTCTTTTGTTTGCTGTCGTTTCAAATTTATCTGTCAGTCACTGGCAGTCCCACTTTCATTTAAATAATTCCCTGTCTGCAACTTGAGTTACACAAACACACGGCGAACCACTTTCGATGCTCCCTTCAAGACTTCGGGACTCCAACGGCGACTGCACAGCAATATCGTGGTTTGCGTACAGCCGCAATTACTGATGAGGGTTGTCAGATGGGAAGATAATTTAATTTCTATTTTCCAAGGTGACACATCACTTCACCCCGTGGCGTTCCATGGAGGCTTCAATGGCTAGTAGTTCGAGTTATCGTTATTTATTCCTTCCTCTCTTGATCTGTTTGTACTCTATCAAGGGAACAGGTGACATGACCAACGCCCTCGAGGATTCGGTCCGTGACCTCGTAATTGTTCTTTGGGAAGACACGTTTCATTTCTTCTGTATTTTTAGTACCTGTGAGATTGTGTGCTAAATCATGAATAAAAATTGTGCCTTGCCAGAAGAAAATTTGACCTGCTATCAAGTGTGATTTTGCTGTCAGCCACATATTGGGGTAAGTCCCACTCGTTCTAGCCCCTGTGACACCAATCGTCTGGCTCTCTGAGCCTTAAGTGCTGGGAGCATTAGGGTGATATCCTCACATGGCGCACCTGACCCCCGTGCGAAAGGTGTGTGTGGCATTGGAATTCGTATTTAAGGGCCGAGAGGATGCTTTCAAGTGTTTCCAGTTGATTGCAGTTGGGAAAACGCCAAAGGTATCCGCTTGCAATGTTGCCCATGGTGCAATCATGCGTGCTTGTTTATGGAGTTTCATTTCAAATTTCCATTTCTTGCTTCCTTTCTCCCTTAAATCCACACATCATTTGAATCATTTTCTTAGATTTGCGGTTGGATAAAATTTTGCTGTCAATTTCATTTTACCTCCCCTAAACGTTCAAAGAATAGTGCTGAGGGACTCAGATCAAAAAGCAAATTGTGTTTGAGGAGGCAACCCTACCCCTCCCCTCACTAGAACTTCGGAATGTAGCCAGCCTACTCAAAGTTGTCCATTGACACGTTCAGTCCATTGCGAGCTTTGTTCGGTAGGAAAAGGGACTTTATACGAGTACTTCCAAGATGATGATACATTTCAGTGAATTTCTTCGAGGATCTACTGGGAGAGTCAAAGACTTCTTTTTCCCTTCCTTAGAACCATTATCAACCCATATCCGGATGAGATTTTTGCAGGAGAGTTCGAGTTTGCTCGGCGTGGTATGCCGGGAACGGCGCCTTCGATCTTCATACTTTTTCTTTCGAGGGACGTGAGCAACTTGGTCGGCCGGAGTAGACTGAGGGGGTTTCAGAATTCAAGACCGGGTGCTGTCATCGTTCCTTTGCTGTCAGGTGTGGCCTCGCTGTTAACTCTAATTTCTACAATATCAATCTATCGCAGCAAGAGCCCACATTCCAACCTTCAAAGTTTGCACGCTGGGAGATGGGTATACGATGTTTTAAAATACCTATCGCCTAGCTAAAACCCGTCCAGTACCAAGAATATATCCCGAGTTTCAAGGATTGGCCAATTATGTCTTACTTCAAATAAGTGAAGTTTTATACCCTGTGGTAATTCTTCTTTGATGGACGTTGAAGGCCTCATTCCACGCTGCAGGTTTCTCATGCTATTTTGGAATATTGCTAGAATTTCAATTCCTGAACCGTAAGAAGATCCCAAGACTATAATTTTTCCTATTACGTGGCCCCCGTGGCACCCGGATTGAATACAAAATCCCGAGAACACGTCGAGGAAGGAAAGATCTTTCTTTATCACAGACATAATCTGAGCCATTTGAAGGCCGTTGCCATGAACATGGTCCGGGAAAACAATAAGGGCAAAAAATGCTCTTTCTTTCTAGCTCGGTCAGTGTTGGGTGGGATGTGTTTGTGAAGAGAATGAGGCGTGGAAAAGAAGATGCGGTTGATGTTTTGCTTCTTCAACTTGCTGCTGTCAATGATGACTTTTCTGTTAGTTGTTAGTTCTCGATTCAATTTGGATCACCTGTCTCCTCTTGTATGATTTCTCTCTTACGTACAGCTATTGTTAGAAAACATAAGGAACTCCTTACGCGAAGGATGAGATTGTTCCAATAGCGTCCCTAACGCCCATACGCGGCCTTCTTTCCTCGTTCGGTCCATCGCCGCAATTTGCAAGAAAGCCAAGAAGCCCGGAGACTTTATACCAGACTCCCACACAACGACGCTCGGTTGAGTGACCAGAAAACCGTGGGTCTCTCAACTTTCTCAATCAAGGCTCGTGATTCCCCGCGCAGTGGACCAAAAAGCGGTATTATTTGGGGAAAACTCTACTCAGGATGGCTTACTCAGAATTAGTGCCGCTCGTTTGTCTCCAAGGGGATTTCTTGGTATATAAACTTGACCCGCTTGACTCTTGAGGTGACGTGTAGGGGAAACGAAGCGCAATTGACACCATCACGGAGATTGAGCTCGATGATTTGTTACTGCATCTCTGTCTTCTTCCAACGAAGTGCTTACCCAGTCTCAGATTGCGAGATGGTTACTCCAGAACTCGTAATATTGAATATCCTAGGCCATCTATTGCTGTCGACGATTTCTCGTTCAACTTTGGCGTTGCTGTCGTTAGAAGTGGCCTTGCTTTACTCCAGGCTGAGTCACAAAAGTCAAGTGCCTTCATGGATTTGATCGTGGGTTGCAAAGATCAATCAAAGGGGATTATTGTGAAAGTACACCTCTCCAGCAGCCACCATGAGCTCGCGCCTTCTGAATGCAGTCTCGTTGAGCGTCCATGCAAGGCGAAAGCATGGTTTAAGTAATTTCTCTTTACCGCTTAGTACTGAAGTGAATCCAAGAAAATCGAAATGACATAAGTCTAGATTTGAATTCATATGTTGCGAAGTCCCAAGTCTATATACCTCCCACCCTGAGTCCCCCGCTCTAAATGGTATCCCCGCCCTCCTACTAATACAGTTCCACAATTAACCCCCTCTAAAAATACAACCCCTAAATCCCAAACCCTACAAAAGAAAAAGAATCAAATCCTCCAAAATTCATTACTCATCACTCCCCTCTCGCACTACTGGTATAAACAAATACGGCAAGGGACGAGCCGCCCAATACCACCTTCCCCTTCCAGCTACCCCGCTCCCGTATATTTCAAGATCTAACCTCACATTTGCACGTACCGGAGAACTTCTATCATCAAAGCCCCTCAGCTTTTGCACCATGCGTACAGTGTACTGCAACTGCGCTAATAAAAAAATCAGTCGCAAGCAAGAGCTGCTCACCTACTGGCCCTTCTCTCTTTTCGTTCCTCTGTTGCTGGTATTTCCACGAAGATGGCTGCGTGCGAGTATTGCCACATGATTTCTGTTTCTGTGGTGGATGATGAATGTGATGGGGAAACTGGAGACGGAGGTGGTGAAGGTGGGTGTTTGAGGTTTACCATGGCTATTTCCCAGTGCGGGGATGATTCGTTGAGCCATGTCACGGAGGGAAGGACGTGGAGGGGGTAGTGGTGGTTGATGAACTGCTTTGTGTTAATTTTGCTCCTGGAAAAAATCCAGCTTTGCAGCGGTTTGGGTGTTCGGTGAGGGAAAACGCACAGCCGTAGGATCCCCGCCAACTTTCAACCCTACACCCCCTTCACCACTAACCATCCTCATCTTATGCCAACTCTTCCCAACTCTCGTCTTATTTTCATTTCCCTCATCTTCTCCGCTTTCTTCTTCCTCCATAGGCTCGTCTCCTCCTCCGTCTTCTTCAGAATAAATCTTCCTCATCCATTTTTCTTCACGTACTTGTTCCCATTCATCCCATGCTTCATCTCCGAGAACGGGCGCCACAAGAACTTTCAGACCGAGTGCGCGAAAGACGGAAAAAGCAATCGCATCGATGCCGCGTAGGGAGTAGGGCATTAAGACTTGGGTCAGTTTGCGGGTGTGGTAGTAGGGGTGTGTGCAATGAATTCCCAAGGGTCCTCCTGTTTTGCTTGTCAGCTGGGTCCTTTTTCGTTCAGTCCTATTGCGACGTTTTTGGCCGGCTTCTCTTTTCAAAGGAAGCGGAGTGAAATACGAGAGCTGAGAAAATAGTTACCTTCTGGTAAGAAATCCGGATTCTCAAGCAGGCTTTTTGCGAGTTTGTATAAAGGGTATAGTCTTGGATCGGCAGTTGGGTATCGTTGCAGAGGGCCACCTATGGCCTCTGTCATATGCAGGTTGTAGGTTAGTGTTATTAAGCTGCCGCTGGTTATGGGCAGGATGGAGTGCGAGCTGTTGCGGAGGAAAGCGGTCCATTGAATCGATGGTTGATGGGAAGAAGTTGGGAGGTGTGTGCTGCGGGGTTTGTGGGTGAGGAGGTGTTTGTGTGTGCTTGGACTTGGGTGTGTGATTACTTGGTCGCCGCCTACGCGACCGTCAGTGAAGATTCGGGGATAGAGCTCGCAGAAAGCTTATGGATAGTTTCTCTAGGCGCTTCCTGGAAAAATGAAGGATGCATACCTTGGTGGGGGTAAGGTAAGCACACAATAAGTGTCCCAATGTGTACCCCACGTCGAGGAGGCGAAGTTAATGGCTTCAGACCCTTGAATGAAGTGTTGGAATATACCTTTTGACATCATGGTCAGCCTAACGTTTCGTCAATGTTGGTTTTACGATGAAACTTACATTCAGTTGGCACAGCTCAGCCCTAACACCCCAGTGTTCCTTTCTGTCGCTCCAATTATCATTCACATCACTACTTTCTTTGCCCTTCCCTTTCCCCTTCACAGCCTCGCCGGCACTCTGAGCAACGCCTTGCGCTCTCGCACCAGGCAGCAAGACCTGCTTGATAGCATCCAGAATCCCAAGATCTGAAGGATGAAAATCCACAGCAAACCTGTCTCGTTCTAGTTTCGAAGACCGACCTCGACTCTCGCCTCTCGTATCTTTTCCAACACCGTCATCTTCCGCCGCTATCTCTGTAGTGCAAGAGTCCAATAAGTCATCAAGCTCCGCAGTTCGTCTGCCTTTTCCTTTTTCGTCTTCGGGATCTGGTGGGAAGTGGAGCTTCGACGCGCTGCCATTAATTGTATCAAATCTCAGAATTATTGGCGGGGATACGATTGGGGACTTGGAGGAATCTTGAGACGCGGAATGAGGATGCACCGATATGGAAACGTTGCCTCCACAGCAGTAATTACCAGCCGAAGGATAACCTTCAACAACTGCCGACCGTAGCTGGTCGAGCAGCCGCTGGGAAGCTATTTCTTGGGGATTCGGCGGAAGGTAGCGGGGCGTCGCAGGCGAGCCCGCCAGAGGGGTGGCGGTATCTGAATCAGATTCTGGGTCAGAATCAGAGTCGTGACCAGCTGAAGGAGTTAATCCGATTGGGCGTTTCGCGATTTTCGAAGGATTCGAGGGTGGCGGGGGCGGTGGGCGCATTGAGGCCATCGTAGTGGCCGTAGGATTTGTGAAAAGTATGCAGTAATGCAGGCGACTCCGTGAGATTGGAGTCGAGGCTTAGGGCGATCCTCGTTTATGATCCAGGTTGATGGGATCCATGTGACGCAAGAGCCATCTTTGCACACACAAACAGTGCATATTTTCATAGGGGATCAATTGTAGTTTATATAAATCCTTAAACATCACGAAAGTGCATTAGATAAGCAGGTAACAAGGGCCCTCATACAACCGGGGCTTGGAAATGAGGTGCCAACACCCGACCATGAAAGGAATCCGCATACTTTTGAGGCCATTTCACCTTTCGCATAGGATTTGAACCTTGAGGCTGTGCTGACTGCCTAGGAGTCCTGTCACGTGGGCCCAAGGCAGATCTCGGTAGACACGTCGCTTCCCTTTTCGGCGATACCTCGCCGTAACTTGAGTCATTGTAATCCAAATTTAGGCAATGGGCTGTCTTGAAGTATATTGAGATCTCTTTGGGGCCTGCATGTGACGCACTGCGAACATGTCGTGGAACAATGGATGGCAACGCCGAAATCCGAATCAGACCCTGAATCAATTGACCAAGAACTCCAAGTCTTCGACTTGTGCCTCTGCCATTAAGAAATTTGAATCTTTGCTCTATTTCGGAATATTGATGCATCTTGTTATAACAGAAGCAATTAAAGAGAGATGTTTGAGTACAACGCTCGTATCCACTCACTTGATTTGGGCATCTCGTAGTTTGGTAGCATCCTGCGTGGCATCCTACCGTTCATCCATGCGACAATGAAACAACACGAAGTCGAAACGATTCTGCGTTTACGTAGTCTCAGATTTATTTCCTTATCAGAGACCTTTCATTCTTACAGTCGCAACTAGCAACAGCCACTATGGCATTCTCAGTCATTAGCATTCTTCGCGGAAGCCAAGCAAGTAAATATGTAAACTGTAGCGGCAGGAAAATTATTCTAGAGATATCAATGAGGTAAGACAATGCTGTTCTCTTCCTTCGCTTTTCGTCCAACGCAGACATGAAAACACCAAATCAATCATACGAAACATCCGTCCTCTTCGCGTTGATCGTCGTTCTCGCTTTTCTCTTGTGCGTCGTAGCCGGAGTATGGGGTCGCCACCAGTGGAGCACCAGGGGTTTCTATATGAAGGACTTCCAGAGATTCTCCGAGGAGGCGAGACGTCTGAGCAAAGAGACAACCAGAATCAAAATGGAAGTAGACCAGGACGATACCGCGGAATGGAATGTCAAACTCGTAAGCATGGAAATTGTAACAACTGCCATTGAATGGGACACTGGCATTGGGATTGCACTTGCAGCTTGGGATGATATTGTGCAGCCAGACGAAGGAGGGTCTGATATCGAAAGTCAAAAGGGGGATAAGCTAGTCAGAAAGAGAAGGAAATGCCATGGAAGATATATCATAGACCTGATGAGAAAGCAGGTCATGGAAGGCCTTGAGAGAAGGAAAGAGCTGAGCATCCAATTGCACAGAATGCACAAGGAAGTTATGTCGCGGTACGTGAATTCCTTCCTCCTGTCGCAGATGAAACTAATTAATACAGAAAGATCGATGTGCAAGCATCTCGAGTCAATCGACGCCTGACGTGCGGAAGAGAGATCAAACACGCGCGCAATCTCATCGTAAGCCAGACAATCCGTGGGGTTGCACAACACTGATGAAAAACTTCAGCCAGAGAGGTATAGAAACTCTTTTCACTCAGAATCGCCTTCAACTGAGACAGTGATCGTGACTCGACGCCCGTTCAGTACACATCTCTGGCCGCGTGCGGAGCGCGCGACGAGCTGTCCCCTAGAACGGGTGCAACGCGATTCGAGGAAGACGTATCATGAAGATATATAGAATGAAGCATGGCCGAAAGAGTCGTTGAAGATGAATATAAACATAATTTCACGCGCGTGAATGGAGATTGTTGGTGAAGTTGTTGTGAAGTTAGAAGCTCGTCTATTTTTTCATCTAGCCTTTCCTAATTGGGTTGTCTCTAGGGAAACCCCAAAGTTGCAACTATCCCCGACTTTACTCTCATTCTTGATTACCAGTTGCACGAGATATGAGGCTATCACGACCTCTCCAGCCTCATTGCTCATCTCACTCAGAACTCTACTTGAGAAATGGTCTACACGTGACTCGCTCGGGAGCACCCTTGAAGCGATGCGGCGAAGCCGATCCTCAGCCACCTGGCTGGATTATTACCGGCCTTGGCCATTCTCTTCTTCTCCACACATTGTTCGTCGTATACTGAAATTGCCATACCAAGTATCGATAAGTTTCGAGGAATAGCTTCCTACGGCCCACCCGACGGCCACTACTCCGGAGACCAGCCCGTTGGATATGTTCCACCACGTCCGCTGGGAATGCTTGCGGGGCTCTCAGCCTAGGCACTTCCGCTACTATTGAGTTATTGCATATGATACCAGCAACGTTACGCGCCCCATGTCGTATCCTGACAAAGGGAAGGCTGTCGCATATAGGGATGGGATGGAAAGTCAGCATGAAGCTTCCATCGTGTTTTCTTTAATATCGATAACACAACAATTCCCTCGTTGGGGCACGCCTTGGTCGTCATCTCTGGGCAGTGTGAATCCTCCAGGCGTGATGGATCCTTCATCACCTCCTGGCGCTTCGTCGAACCTGCCGGTTGGCTTCCATCGATACATATGGCCCAAAGAGTGCTGAAGATATCTGGCTTCAGCTCTTCCGTGCGTCTTCGAAAGTTCTTCGACAACGTGTCGGTCTGCCCGCCGATAATTGTTGCGTCATCCTGATCACTTGCTGCGGGTATATGCAACGCAATCCGATTCAAATGATTCCAGGTCCTTCGAAGTATGCTTTGAAAGTGGATATTATTTTTGTTGCGAGCTCTGAAATTTGTTTGATGACGAAATCCTCCCCTCCTGCACGATGCAAATGTTCAGGACACCTATTATTGTAGGAGTGCGAGATTACCACCCTCCTTCAATTTTTGATTTCCATCTCATCGATGACAAGGAACTAGTTGTTTATTTCAGAGATGTTTTTAGATTGCACTTTTTGAGAGGTTACAAGGCAGGAGATCAAATCTCTAGATATCTATGAGTGGCTAGTATGGCCACCAGAGAGCCCTATCAAATTTGGACGAATGAAGCATCAGATGCTAGACGACTGACTTAAATTCTGAAGAGCATGGTATTCACAGCGTTCTCTTTCGGATTCGATGCTGAACCGTCACAGCGGCCAACTGTCCTGAAACATGCAGTGCAAGAACGTTCTCTGTTCAATGAACTGGAGCCTGTTCTAGACGCCCAAAATCGTCCGAATATGGTAGTATTGAACTCTCTCTGTTTCGCAGACGCAATCTGATCCCAAGCCTCAAGCCTGCGCCGATTCGCATGGCGTTTGAAACACGGGCATGGCTGAGCACTGTTTCGTTATGCTGCTGTTCTTATGGCTCTTCTGTCATAACACGATTTGCATTTTGATGCTATGGCGGACTACAGTATCACGGATCGCTGCGGCAAGTGCAAGTGTTTAGCTAGGATGGCAAGAAATAGGAGGGCGCGGATATACCTACAGCGGGGCGTGGTGTTGGGTTGCAAATGCTTTCGCGGGCCAATTGAACTTCTAATTGACCCTTGCCCCAACTGCTTCCCTACAGATATCAATCCCCTGCAGCAACGCTGGGGCCGTCACGGAGAGGCCTCCGGCAGTGCTCCCCGCCAGCTTCTATTGGTTGCATCTCGTATAGAAACAATCCAGATAGCCTCATTGAATCATTGAAAAGGACAGAAAGCATGTCAAACAAGCCCCTTCATTCATACCCTGTTCTTGCTCAAGCGCCTCGAACCTATCCCCCTCTCCTCTCTCGCAAGATTCTCCCACGAAACTCAAAAGCAAAATATACCACCCTACTCACTACAGAAGTCAAGATCCGCCCAATCTGATAGACAAATTTCAGCCATATCCCGGATACATCATGTATATTCCATAAAAGTGGTCACCGCCAGTAAACCTCATCTCAACCTTTAAATCTCACCCCTCTCCCTCGCAGCAACACTTCTAGGATGCCCTTAACAACCTCGCCCTCACCCCTCATAACCCACAACCACGTCCCCAATCATCCCAAAAACAATACAGAACACTATATCTCTCCCTCCCCATCCTTATCACAAACCTCCCGTACGCATTATCCGCCATTCCATCCCCGCAAAACCCCCCTCTGTATATTAACCCACCAAAGTTCCCCTCATCGGCAGCGTAGCTCTCCATCCATTCGCCGTCATGGTTCAGGACTTCGAGGCCCGGGACGTCGTTGGTTGATGAAGGTAAAGCAGGAATACTCGGAGTGGGAGAGGAGCCGCTGGAGAAGGCGAGACAGGCGGCAGTGTATTTGTATATAATTTCTCGGAAGCGGGGGGAGAGGTAGGCCATTGATTTCCAATGTGGGGTATTTTGACAGGTTTAAATATGCGGGAGAGTCTTTCTCGGGTCGTCGCCTGTTGCGAAGGCTTCTTTTAGGTCTAGAATGATATGTTAGTGGTAGATGTGAATGTACGGGGACATTCCCTCGTGGTAAAGTCGAGGTTTGTTTCTAGAAGGGCCTCGTAGCCTTTGATGCTGCCGGATTTGTTGACGTGTATCTGTTTTCTCTGACTGCGTAGATTCATTCTCTTAGATCTCTAGCCGCTATCTCGTATCTTCATCTTCTCTCTAAAGACAAAGCAAAGAACGCTTTGATGGCTTCATTCAGCCCTGCCTGCAATGGCTCATCAATGCCATAATTAACAGCATACGGAGTACAAGAAGCCAGAATCTCCGAACGCCGCGCCAACTTCCTCAGCAACTGCTATTCTATCATCTCAAGACAAGGGGTTAATTTTCGTGCTGTCAACTTGCGGGATCGTCTCAAAAGTCGATTTCTTCTGGTCACGCTTCAATATATGTCTCTTGATGATTTCTTTGCCAGTATGTACGATTATATACTCGGGCTCTGGATCAGGAGGGATAGCTGACGGCGGCTTCTTTTTGCTATTGACGGATCTTGTGTCAGGATTGTCAAAAGCGTCAAGAGACAAGATGGTGGGAATGAAGTCTCCGAGGATGGGTTGATAAGGGTATGAAAATAATTAGGATAGGTGAAATGGTTTCTGGGCAAAGCTTATCAGACGGATAGATTTCGTGTTGTGCCATTTCCCGTTCGAACGCCACAACACACCTCAGGCCTCCTATTCTTGAGGAGGTATCGCACGTGGGTCGACGGCATGTGCAAAGGTCGAATGTTCAGGGTCTCTGGCACTTTTGACTATACGCACTTGCGTAGCAAGGACCGCCGAACGGCATCCGATCTCCTATGATCATAATCATCTCGTATGAGAGAACGATAGTTGGGTCAGACAACAAAGCTGAGGCCATAAAATCAGACGAAAAACATAGCAGAAACATAGACAATCTGTATTTCCAACATCTAAATGTTTCCTTCAAATTCATACTGAATCATAGAGCACATGCTCATTTGACATTATGTACTCGAAATACCTTTTCCTACGCCAGCAATGCAATGTCCAGCCATATACCGAAACGCCAGCCCCATCTCCTTTTCAAAATCTGCCTCTAATTAGCATCTTTCCATTGCACAACGACGTAAAAGTGACCTACCGTATCTCATAAGAACCAGCTCTAGTCATATACCTCACCCATTTCACACTCGAATAATTGCTCTTCTCAAAAACCTTCAAATACCTCACCAGCAACCCGGAGCTCGTAAACA
>Ga0247778_1000405_pt1 | contig 59934 bp, 71 predicted proteins | sample UWRJL049202B5_FD_179939 | JGI IMG/M metagenome (GOLD analysis project Ga0247778, IMG submission 179939) | Plant litter microbial communities from Arlington Agricultural Research Station in Wisconsin, United States - UWRJ-L049-202B-5 | ecosystem: Environmental > Terrestrial > Plant litter >... | reverse complement strand
CGCGTGTGTTGTGGGCGGGGGGGGGGGGGGGGGGGGGGCTTCTCACATCACCTCAATTGAGGAATCTAGAATCTCTCTCGAGCGCTTATTTCCTTTCTACTCTCGTGAAAATCACTTTGAGTGCTGCTGGAGCACTTTCGATCATAGAAGAGATCGGTTGGTTGTGTCCGGAATCTCTAGTTCCTTTCATGGATTGAGCAACATGACGTCTCCTGTGGCAAACATTAGACACTTCTCAACTTGGCATTACTAGCATTCTTTTGGGTCAGTCTTGGGTACTTTTCAGCGTGACTTTGGATATATACTAATATTTGTAGCCTCTTGGTATCTCAAACTGGATGCCGAAAGCGCTCATTTGTTGCAGTCTGTGGCATTGAATTCGGACAAAATCCCATAGTCGCATCTAGTGGATTCACAGACTGTCCATAATTTCTTTCCACGTAGGCCATCACACGCTAACACTCTTTGGCCACGATCCGACCGTGAACTGCGAGTTACACATATTCTGCAATTCCCAATCTTCAGCACCCATTACGGCTTTCGCTCCCTCGTCCTCCTTTCTTCCAGCAGCACCCGCGACAAAGCACGCAGGAATAAAATGATCATCTGTCCCATGCGCATCGCGGTAACTCGGTAACTTCATCAACATACTGATTGCCCTCCGCAGGGCCGGTCCCGAATTCTTCAGCATGGCATCCTCAAATTCCTGCCTAAAGTCCATCAATACAGCTTCTGGTGGATTCTCCATGGCGAAGTTATCTCGATGGAGCAGCATTTGACTCCAATTGTTCCGGTATAAATTATGAACGGCTCCTCCGGTCCCGATGATCAACACCTTTTCATCCTCATTTCTCAAGCTCGAAAGTGCATCCCCAACCTTGATGTGATAATGAGGATCATATCGGGCGTTCATACTGATAAGTGTTGTTGGAGGACAACCGCCGGGAAACATACGAATGAGAATGAGGTAGGTGTCGTGGATCCAGTCGAAAGTGGTGTTCTTCTTAGCTTTGAAGCCTGCTGCGTTCAGAAGTTCGACACACCTATCCGCCATAGGAAGATCGGGGTTCAATTCATAATCCACGTATTTTGATGGGTGTACCCAGGCTACTGGAGATTTGTTTGGTTTGGGGTTCGCAGCAACTTGAATCTCATCGCCCACTGCTGCCCAATGTGCGCCCTGATTCTTTTTAGAATCATTTCGGTGTTTTTTGAGCAAGTACATACCATCATCACAACATGCTTGACACCATTGGCGAGAGCTTCATCTCCACATTTTTTCCAATATGTCGCCGAATTCGACTCCTCCCCAAGCATCATAGTCGAGCCGTGGGAGAAGAAGTGTACTGGCGTTGGAGGACTGGTGGCCATGATCACCATTTCTGATATCAGCCAAACTGAAATAAGGAAAGAGAGGAGAACGGGCTGAATGATCCTGATTAATTACATTACATTGGCATTTTCCCATTCGTATCACTGCATAAATGCTTCGGCCCCTCTCGGCTGAAACGCCAAGGTCCCGGGGGCCTCCTTATAACCCCAGCTGGTCCCCCACCTCCACCTTCCTTTCCCCGCCTCCCAATCTTCCACACCACACCACGCTCACGAACTTCAGTCGGATGGATGTCCTCTGCGACGCGATCGATTTTGCGTCTCCGACTACGCAAACGGTGCAGCGCGAAACCTTCGGAGTCTCGCAAATATCGCCGCACTTTTCGGACACTCCACAAGTCCGAATACCCCCGCATTCGGACGGCTCTCATCGCTGTCATCTCTGCGGGCGAGCCTATGAACGCGCTGACCATCTCAACCGTCACCTGAAAAGTCATGAGAATGCTCGCCCTCATAAATGCAATCGATGCTCGAAGAGCTTTAATCGTGCGGACTTGTTGAATCGCCACCAAGCTGGCCACGACCGCCATGCTGGTATCCGGATTGAGCGGACCGATAGAGTTTCTACTGCGTGCGCTGCGTGCATCGGGTCGAAGACCAAATGTCAAGACGAGAAACCTTGTGCAAGATGTAGGCGGCGGAATATCGCCTGTGAAATGCCTCCAAGCAAGACGCAGAAATCTTCTAGCTTGCACAAAGCCAGTCGCTCACGCACTGATGATATTTCTGCTGCTCTCATAAATTCTTCGTTTGCCCAGGATCAAAACAGCCGACAGAAAATGGATTCTGATGTTTCAAATGGATACTCAAATCACCATTACCACAGTTCAGAAAGGCCTGTTGCGGACGGTTCGCGGGGTGAGATCGATCACCCCAATGGAGTCGTGGGACAAGAGCTACCTGTTATACCGACTCCGAACATGGGAAACAGCACTGGGCTGTTTTTTGAAACAGCGGTTCAAGAATTCTCATTTTTAAGAGGAATGTCCGATCTTGACAGCAGTCTGGGATTTATGGCGCCTGATCCTTACTTTAGTCAAGATCTTGACTTTGGCATGTGGGACATCGATCTTGATGGCGTTGAGCAGGCGTATGAAAATTTCGATAGCACTCCTTCAATTCAAAATGTGGCTCACCAGAATTCAATTGGGACATCCAATAAGCCAAGAGATGCTGCGAAGCGATATGCTGCATTTGAGAAGTCACCATGGCTCTGGACCCCGACGGCAAAGGATCAAGCACTGAACGATCAGCACGACCTGAACCTTGATGAAGAAAGCATCCCTTCCATTCTCTCGCCATCATCTCCAGCTACAAGCCTGGATGACTTCGCTTCCTGCTGTATAAATTCTAAAATCCGAGATCAAATGCTTGGCCTCCTTTTCAGTCTTCCCAAACCCGCGAAAAGAATCCCATTGTTCCCGTCATTATCTATACTGAACAACATCATTCAGATATATTTCGTTCAGGAGAGTTACCGAATTGATAGTTTAATCCACCCTGCCTCCATCGTACCAAGTAGGGTTATACCTGAACTGTATATTGCCATTGTTGCTCAAGGTTCGACTCTCATATCGACGCCCGCAGTATGGAGAATGGGGTTCGCACTTCAAGAAGTGGTCAGAAATACTGTTGTTGAGCTTGTGAGTAGGAGACCTCGACTTAGCTGGAAAGTGCACGCTGACCATCTTAGTGGGAGTCAAATAACAGTAACACTCGCAATTTACAGCCTCTACAGGCATTTGTCATATGTCTTGACATCGGATTGTGGAGTGGATTGAAGAGAAAAATGGAAATGGCCGAGAGCTTCGGGCAGCCAGTGATCATTGTGAGTAACCATCTTCACTGAAGTGCTTTTAGCCGGCCCCAAATTTGTTCTGACGTAGATAGATGCTTCGTCGAGCTGGAGCGTTTGCGGCCTCACGACACCCATCACCCTTCATACCCGAAAGAACTGACACTGAGACTATACTAGAGTCAAAGTGGAAGAAATGGGCTGAGATGGAGTCGTACAAGAGGTACGTCTTCTCAGATTCTCAGACAAATCACTATACTTACCAACAAAATAGGCTCGTTCTTCATCTTTTCATCCACGATATACATGCATCAATAGCCCTCCAGAAACCCCCTCTCATCAGTTTTACGGAATTGAAATTCGAACTCCCCGCGTCGCGTGAACTCTGGCTTGCAAAGACCGCCACTTCTTGGAGAGACTTATACCTATCCTCTCAATCCCCAAGTAATGCACCAAGTTTCATAGAAGCAATGCATAACCCCGAGGCTCTTCTACAACATTCTCTCCGAATTGATGTCCAGCTCACCACTCTAACTCTCCTCCACGGCTACTGGGGCCAAATACATTCCCTCCTGGAATCTAAGAAATTCTACCCCACTTCAAAAGCTACACACCGTTTGTGCCTCTTAACGACACACACAGAGCTCTACAGGGACCTTGCCTCCTTTTCGGCAGCCCTACCATCACCATCTCACCGCACAATCCTCATTTCCCACCTTTTCATGATGATTTTACAAACAGCTCCAGAGGACCTCCAGCGTTTCGCAGGCAAGTTCGGGGAAGACGAGGCCCGGAAAGCGACAATTGAATTTCAGTCGTGGGTGGAGACTGCTGAGGCGCGCGTGAGCATCTGGCATGCGGGCCAGGTATTGAGAACCGCAAAAAGTTTGATGCCGGCGCAATTGAGGGGATTCAATGCAATCGCAGTCTACTACGCCACTCTCACACTGTGGGTCTATGGTCTGATGTCTAGTTTCAGTACAAAATCAGGACTGCTAAGTGTTGGTGGAAAGGCGGAAGGTGGAGAGGTCGTCCTGAATGAGGTGGAATCAAGTGCTATTAGGGATTTCCGAGCAAGTGGCGAAGGATTACCTGGGCTGAGGTTGGTGACGGAGGGAGGAGAGGAGTTTGTGTCCTTGGCTGCTACGGACCGGATTTTAGGGATTGCGAGGGAAATATACCAGAGTAACTACCCAGTGAGAGACGAAGGGCTACCGCCTCTGGTGGAAAATCTAGGAAACTTATTGCGGGATTTAAGTGAACTGCCGGGGAGCAGAGTCAGTAGGGCACCGACCGAGGCTCCAATGTATTAAAAAAGTCTTGTCAATTTCCATTAGGCACAATAGAAATTAATCCACCCTAAAAATATAAAAGGCTTTGACGTCTAATATCTACAAGTTCTCTATATACAATCTTCTCATCTCCACCGCCCCGCCAATTTCCAGCCCTCCTTCCCTAATCTCCAAACACCCCATCCAATCACGGGCAACACAACGCTCGCTGTCAAGCCCAATCCTATGAATATCCCTTGCTCAAAAAACCCAACCGCATGACCTTGCTTCTGTCCTGTTGGCTTTAAGTCCTTCACCTCGGTAGGGAAGTCGAGGGGGGTGACAATCTCTGGTCTTGGAATAGAAAACATCTCAGGTGTATACCGTGGATGAACCGAAATTGGATACGTGGCTGGAGATGGGGATACAGGGCCATAGAGAAGGTGAAGTGGGATGTGGTTTGCGAATGATGCGTGGGAGGAGATGGATTGGGAAAGGTGTTTGCAGAGGGATGGGGCTGCGAAATTGTATGTTGCTAAGAACGTAGGTCTAAATACAATATTAGAAATGGCTTTTATCGAGGTATTCGGAGACTTACGCGCTGAGTTGAGAGGTTACAGTGTCTGTTGTGCTTGTGCTTGGGAGGATGAGTAGATATGGGCCCGTGATTTTGGTGTGCAGGAGTTCGGAAGAGCTGGGACTATTAGCAAAAAGGGATTCTGTCGCTCAAGGAAGATGCACCATACCGATCTTGAAGCACTAATATCTTGAGCTTAGTTATTTTAGAGGCGTATATCTTCAGTTTTCCACTGGTCTCTGAGTCGGTAACGAGTTTTTGTAGATTTGACAATGAATCGGATTCATTCGTCGGCGAAGGCTTTGGGGCAGAATTCTCGGCGTGTCTTAAACATTCATCTATAAATGTCTCAACTACAAAGCTGTTGACTATCACCAAGTCCGGAGAGTATGGTGAGGTATCATAGGGAGCAAGTCGAGTCGGTGCCAGCGCGCTTGCGGCCAGGGCGATATCAGCAGTTCGATCGACAACGGCTAATGCTCGTGCATTTGTATTTGAGAATAATTCGTTCGATTTAGAAATAGTTCCTGTGCTTGTTTGGTCCACGACTAGGTCCACTTCGGATGTCTCGTCGCGAAGTCTTGCGTTGGAAGTAAAAAATGCATCACGGTCAAGTGCGTCTGACAGAAGTTTGGCTAAATTTTGGTCAATTGCGGAGCGAGGATCTTCCAGCTACATATCCGATTAGCTTCTGATTCTGAATGCGAGTGGCTGCTAAAGTTACCTCCAATATGATACAATTTCCACCAGCAATCGCAGCGGCTAGGGGTTCCACGATGGAGTAGAACCGAGTATGCTTTGCTGGCCGTATCGCAACGATACCTGCCCCTATACGCCGTTTGGGATTATCTTCTCCTCTTTTCACTCGGTATTCGTCTTTCTGGGATTGTTCAAAGTCCAACGTTTCGTAACTCTTCTGAATTACATCCATAGCCAGGCAGTACTCTTTCTCTGCATCAGAGACAGAAACATTTGACGATTTTGAGATAGCATCGCAAACCGATTCGGATGCTTGCCGCAAAACTGAATGTAATTTGTGAAGCTCATTCTGCCTGTGGCGGACGTTTTCCAGCCTGCCATCCGTAACGGTGGCTCGGAGTGTATTGATGCCGCCTTGGAGAGACATTGACATGATGGAGGGAAATAATTATTTGATGGATGTATTACAGCTACATAGAGCAACGAAGTATAGAAATTTGAATCTCTAGTGCCTTTCATGGGATGCAGAAACGTGGGGAACCTTGTCTCCAGCATCCCGTGTGGGACTGCGGAATGTGGGTGGACCCACCGCTTGGTACGTACACACTTGAACGACATCAAAGAGATACTCTACCTTTAGGTAGGAACTCTTTGCCTAATACCGGTCGTGACTTCGTGGAAAAACTTATCCAACATGAGCACTACATCAACCGCTGGGACGACTGTCACCGCCCAGCAGCTTCAAGGAGTCTTGAGCGACTACACAATCCGCCTCACTGGCGACGACAGCGCCACTAGGCACGAGGGAATCGAAGCCCCAAACAGAAATGCTGTTCCTCCACAAGAAAACCCCCCAAATTGGCCGAGAGATCATTATCGAGTCCCTAATTATCGCCCTGTGAACCGAAATTTAGATCTTGAGGATCGCCCAACGGGGTCGAATCCTGGGGAGTTCGTTTTCATCTGTATAATGTTTACTGGAGTATATTTAAACTCAGCAAGTCGATTTCAATTGATCTTCAGCGCATATACTGACTGATTCTGAAGGCGACTGCAAAGATTTGGGGGAAAACTGGAGGGCCGTACTTTCCAGGCTTATTTCGATACGCGATCGGGGGCGAATGGTAGTAGCAGAGGGGCCTGCTAGAGGAAAAGGATTAAATACCGAGGACATTAAGAAGTTTCGATACAAAGTGTTAGATGCTGCGATGGATTACTGCGTTTAAGAAGGGAATTGTGGTTTCTGTGTAAATTAGAGGAGCGGCTTCAGGGCCGTAGACGGTGATGATTCAGAGCGCATCGCTAAAGTAACACGCTAAAATCCCCAGCCACCTCATATTCTGATTATCTTTCTGTTCTGCTTCTCATTCAATGCCAACATCGATGGCCCCATTCTCCACCTCAAAGTATCTAGAATTATCGATATCCCCACGTATAGCAAAGATGTATCTCGGGACCGCAATCTACCTCGAAGTCGCGGCGATGTGCCCCACTTCGGCCCCACCTGCGAATACCGTGAGCTCTGAAGCCGGATGATCCTAGTGGACAAAACAATTACAGCTTCTAATTTTCTCCATAGCTTCAAGAGATAATACTAGACCTTTCAATTGTTCTCGTACCTTTCAATTCGTTTTGCGGCATACAAGTTTATCGTCATTCATCATGACCACCACGAACGCTATCAAAGACCTGCTCGAAATTCATGAGGACAAAGAAAGCGGCTTGATTTTCGAGAAGAATGTTTCCATACCGCGAAAGTCTACTTTCCCAATTCGATGCAATATCTATCGTCCAATTGCGGGACAAGATGCGAAATTTCCAATTCTTGTGACCTACGGACCATATGGGAAAGATATTCCATACGAAAAGTGAGCTCTACACAATATATTTCCTGACCGGAACTCATTGTTCTGCAGCTTCCACGCGGATTCATTCAACGAAGTAAATCCCGAGCACAAATCGAAATACAGTGCATGGGAGACACCAGATCCTGTGTTTTGGACGAAGCATGGCTATGTTGTGGTTCGGGCTGATGAGCGTGGCTTGGGTCAATCCCCGGGGTTGCTAGATACAATGTCAAGAGGGACGAGCGAATGCTTCTTTGACGTTGTGGAATGGGCCGCGGACCAGCCTTGGTCATCTGGCAAAGTAGGACTACTGGGAATTAGTTATTACGCAGGTGAGGAAAGTCTACCCATAGGAAATATTTTTTAAACGTGTTAAATTTAGGGAGCCAATGGCGAGTAGCTGCCCGACGACCCAAAGGATTGGCAGCAATTATTCCTTGGGAAGGCATGTCTGATTATTACCGAGATCGCTGTAGGCACGGCGGCATTTTCTCCAATGTATTTATCAAGTTCTGGTGGAATCGTCAAGTGATCACAAATCAATATGGGAAGCCTGGTCGCGCGGCAGCCAAGTGGGGTGAAGATACCGCCGAAGGAGACCTTTCACCTGAAGTATTGGCTGCAAATCGTCGAGATCAAAATGACGACAATGCCGCGAATTACTTCCGGGATGACGATTATTATGCATCGAAGGAATTCAATCTGGAGGATATCGAAGTACCACTGCTCAGCGTTGCAAATTGGGGTGGAATTCTATTGCATTTGCGTGGGAATGTTGAGGGTTGGGCGGGAGCAGGCTCCAAGTTCAAGTACCTCAGGTTCATCGTCGGGCGTCACGATCTCCCATTCTACTACCATGACGAAGTTGAAGTTCAAAAGAGCTTTCTGGATGCATTTCTCAAAGACAAAGATACCGTGGGCTGGTCTGAGCCAGGGAAGATACCACCTGTAAGTATGGTGCTGAGGAAGGGTAACGTCGGATTCAACAATCCCAAAGTTGAGGCAACCTATGCCAGACGAGAAGAAGCAACTTGGCCAATTCCACGGACGCAATATACGAACTACCACCTTCACCCCGATGGCATATTATCAACTAGAACCTCTTCAGAAACAGGAAAGAAATCGTATAAGGCGCTAGGGACCCTTGATAGCCCTCAGCTCGTTCAATTCACGACCCCGCCATTCGAGCAAGAAACCGAGATCACTGGCCATATTGTCGCACATTTGAACGTATCTGTCACACCAGAATCGAAAGACAATCAACCTAAAGATATTGATCTCTTTGTCACGCTTCGATATTTGTCTCCAACAGGAGAAGAGGTCCACTACACAGGCACCGCAGGTGATCCAATTCCGCTCGCAAAAGGTTGGCTTCGCGTTTCTTTGCGAAAAGTGGATTCCTCCAACCCCAAACATAGATCATATCTGCCATACAGGAGATATTTTAGGGAAGATGTGCAGGAGGTGAGGCCTGAAGAGGTATATGGGGTCGATGTGGAAGTTTGGCCGACAAATGTGGTGGCTGAGAAGGGAGGGAGATTAGTGTTTGAAGTATCAAGTGGGGATACACAGGGCAGTGGGATTTTTCAACACAACAGTGATGCTGATAGGTGAGTTCAATCGATCCAGTGACGAACACAAATACTGATTTGATCTTCAGGACCACGGGTAAGTTCGCGGGTATGAATCATATTCATTTTGGGGAAGGCCTAGAAAATTATGTTACGCTGCCTATCATCCCCGAGCAAGCATAAACTTAGATGAGAACCTCCCACGATGCTCATTTTTGGGCTCTTTTGCCGGACTCTTATCATCTCTCAATGGAAGCGGTGACTTGCCTGAAGTGAATGATATAATCGGGATTTTAAAGTCAGCTAGTTACACGTCGGGATCTGACGATGCTTTGAATGTTCGCAGCATGATTTCTATGCCACTCGAAAGCAGGCTAAACCCATGTTCTAAACCATTGTACGTGCGAAAGTTCGTGCAAACCGGCAGTCTTCACAACCTCTATATCTCCCGAAGTTGAATGAGAGTATAGCACCTCTTCAATGAGGCTTCACAACGTCCGGCATTTGGTCACCCAAGTCCAACCCAAGCGTCTTCTCACCCACAACGGGAGCCTCAGATGGAAGCAGCACGAACATCATTCTTCCCCAGCCACCATTCGCCGTGACATTCTTCCAAGCGTGATTCGTAGCTCTCTGGACGCAGACATCTCCCCTGTTCATCGTCTTAACCTCACCAGAATCCAGTTGGCACTCGAAAGTTCCCTCAATGACCACACCATAATCCAATGAAGTAGTTCGATGCATGATTGGCTCGACACTAGGAGCGAAATCGACGAATCGAAGGACCGAGCCTGTTCACGGTCAGTGGTACAGTCAGCATTTATGACTGTGCCACACTCACCATTTTCCTTGCTCAAGCTTGCCATGGTCTGCATATCACTCTTGTAATTTGCAACATCGGGGGCCTTATCGACCGGATTCAATTGAACTGGGAATCCTCCGGCGGTTGTGTATCCGAGGAAGAAACGAGCTTTGTCGCCGACTTCCTTCCAATCTGCTGCTTCTGGAACCGCCTTGGAGTAGACGGCCTTTCCGTCAGCGTTGTGGTCCGTGATGAAGCGGTGGATTTCGGGAAGACCTGTTACGGTACTGTTTGCCATTGTGCCGTAGAGATAGATTTGGGAGAAGTTGATGGAAGATGACAGTTTGCTGTTGGTTTCCGATGATGAGGGGTAAATTTATAGGAAAGGAAGGCGGGGTCCTTAGTTTGTGACAGGGCAAGTGTAACCCTCATGCTGTACAAAGTAGGGAAAGCGCGATGGATGTCGAGCCAGTCAAACTTTTAAATAACCCTATTGGTGGCGCCTGTCAGCATTTGTGAGTACTGTATCACTCCTTCCGACATTGATCGCCTTCGCTGGCAAGCAACAGGCCGTATGCAGGCTGGTGTCAGGGCTTTGCGGCTTCCCGACGGCTTCCGATAGGTCTACTGACATCTCGATACAGTTTCAATGGTGATCCAGAAGCTCGGTAATCGTCGGTTTCGCAGCGAGACCGACGATTATTTTTAAATTCTGCGGGCAGGTCCAAACCCCGCCGTCCCTTGGTGAGGTGGGGTGGGTCCCCGGCGCTGCGGGGTAGACCCATGCCGCAACACTTGAAAAGCCAGGCCTATGGCGACGACTTGAAGTGACCAGTTTGGCAGTCAGGTTATGCTTCCTCAAGGGATGAATGGTTGGAAAAAGTCCGATTTACTTCAGACTCATCTCTATGAGAAAGATCCGCTGCAAGGGATGAAGCCTTTTTGGGTACTTTGAGAATCAGAGTCGGTTGCGCGGGTTGGGATGAGGATTTAATAGAGGTAACGAAGAACTTGAAATTTGTCGACCTCAGACGATTGTGATTTTACTGTATAGTACAGTACTTCTAGATCGGAGTATTCCAAGCAAATTGACAAACTTAAAATCTTCGTCTTCGAAAAGTCAGGGATGTTCCCCTGCAGCAAAATTCCGAGTCAGAGACGTTCCAATCCTTGAAACTTCGCCAAGCGGCAAGAAAGGGGTCAAAGCCACAACACGTAACAAGGAGTTATTGGGAGAACAATCAGATAAAATTTTCGAAGATCGACGAAGCTTGGTCAATTCCGTTCTCAATTTATTCGTGAGGCTGACCCCGCTGCCCCAGATTTACAGGCTCGTCGACCGCGCATGACTACTGGCTAACCTATTGGGGCTCGGACATTATCTAGTAGCATAGTACGTACAAGCTGTCGTAAAAGATCAGCAGAGATTAATATAATTATAGTTAAGATAAAGTACCTAAGCTTCGGACGGTTCTAGAATGAAGCCTTTCCGGGAGGATGACAGCAGGGTTAGTGCACCGTCATTAAATTTCGATTCGTTCTCCAGACTGACAAGATCAAAGCCCTATGGCTCTCCGGACCCAACGGAGAAAACGCCCTTGTTGCATCACAGAGCAACAAATTGTATAAAAGGACCGGTCGCTCGAAGGAGCCAAGAAATTGCTTGGAAGCAAGATTTCAGAAATAAGTTGCCCGCAATGATCAAATCACTGGCTCTTGCCGCTGTGCTGTGTGCTGTCAGTTCTACAGCAAGAGCTCTGACCCGCTCCAATGCGGGGCCAACATATCAATTTTGCTTGTAGGCCTGCTGAGACAAGACAAATTGGGTATCATTTTTAACGTCATGCAGTGGGGACTCATACACCTCGACAAATTTCGACATCAATGGAGCTCATCCAAGACCTGAAGATCCCATGGGCAACATGGACCTGGGCGACCACTCAACTACAGCCAATGGCCCAGTCTGGATCAACTACTTAACATCAAAGTACAACTCGACGCCCGTGCTCACCTACAATTTCGGTCACGGAGGCGCATCCATTCCGGACAACTACACTTATCAAATAGACGATCTCTACCAGCCAAAATACAGCACCAACAAGTTCTGGATAGGCTCCAACTCACTTCACCTCTCATGGATCGGCATCAATGACTGTAGCGACTGCTGGTTTCAAGGTGTTAACCTTACTGCTATCAGTTATCGTTTGAGTCTATACTCCCATTTGTTGGAAGAATTGTACCAGACCGGCGCCCGGAATCTTTTTGTTGTGAATGTTCCCCCTTTGCAAAGGACTCCATACATTCTAGGCGGCGGATCTGAGAGCAGCGGCCACTACAAGAGCTGTGTGGATTACTTCAATGAGAATTTGCCTAGCGTTGTTAATACCTGGCAATCGAATCATCCTGATGTAAGTCATGCTTTGTCAACGCGAAGATACTGGATGTTAACTTGAAGGATACAGGCTACGGCACAGATGTACGATGTTAACACCTTCTTTGGCAACGTGCTGGACAACCCGACCGAGTATAATTTCATCAACAATACTTGCCAGGATGCGGATGGGTGTATTTGGTCGGGGAACTTCCATATTCGGAGCCCTATGCATGATATCATAGCCAATGATATGCAGAGCGAGCTCACCAAATATGTATATAGCGGTTGAGAGCTAAGCTGGTTACTCGTGGGCAGTCCCGCAGTATATTTTAGAGTTATTCAATTCGATCAAAAGTCTTAGGCTTTTACAATCGCCGACTTTGTGACAATTCGGAAGTCTCCCCCGCCTTTTGAGTTGTAGCTACAAGATCTTACAGGCCCACCGTCAACTTTCAAACCCATTACTCAAGTTGAATGGATAGGTACTTCGAGGAAAAGAAAAATACATTCAACCTGGTTTTAATTGGCATTGTCCTATCCACTCAGGGGCTCGCTTCGACCACGGGAGAGCCTGAGCCCCTGGGTTTTAGTATCCTCAAAGAAAAGTACGACTAACCCTGTGGAATAAATGGAGGGGGCATGATATAATCTAGTAAAACTATGTCAGACTTATACTCCCGTTCTGCAGAGTCGATCTCCCCAGGAAAACTATAAGGTAAATAATGCAATGGGTCACGTTCCGACCTGGGCTACCTTGTCTGGCGAGGATTGGGGGAGGTACAATTCGGAGGTCCCAAATAACTCGTTCACAGATTTCAAGCTATTTCGAACGAAAATAAATTTCAATGGAAGGGCAATATGACAAAAGGAAGAAATAAAGGTCGTATTTGAGGGCCTCCCGATTGATAGCATCCTTCGAAACTTGGGATTTAGTAGAATTTTACAGACAGAAACTCTTGGGAGCGATGGGAGTGAAACTAACTGAGGTTATGCACTAATTACAGATCGATTATACTAGATTCGTAGAAGGCCCAAGATCTAAGATCCCCACCCCGTTTCCATACTGAATCAGGTTTTGGGTTTCATTGTTGGCTGAAATTCATTTGTCAGTTGACGGTAAAATCATTGTCCAATTACCAGTGCCCATCAGTCATCCGGCCAGCTACAGCGATATATTTCACCGATTCATTCGTACCAATAAGTCGAAACTACCCATAATCTTCTTGATCGCGGTCTCATATGCCTGACAGGCCGAAAAGACCGTCGGAAAAATCAAAAAAATATCCATCCACCTTCAGTCTGTACAAGCTCCTTCGACTCGACTTCCTCGTCCACCATTTCCGAGGAGTCATCTATGGGACGCCTGCGATCCAGATAGCTAAGGGCCTTGTTGCGCAGCTTTTTATATTCAGATCGAGACTGTACTTCACTCATAAAGAAATATGAGTAAAGAGATGTGTTTTCGGGATCATTGGCCAAAGGGTTGACTTTTAACAGCTCTTCCTTGATCAGTGAGTGGCTTGTTAAGTTCTCGGATCGACAAGGTAATATGAGCACGTCAACCGCACGAAATGAGCTAAGGTCTCTTGGCGGTTCCCTTTTGCGTTTTCTGGAACTGCGAGTTGGTGACTTTGAGGGAACGATAGGTTCAGGTTTGAAAACCACTTTCTTCTTCGAATGTCCTCTCAATCCGATATCTCTCATGACATCCGAAGAAAGAGAATTCGATCTTTTTCGACTATGTACTGATGCTTTGCGTACAGCAAAACGCATCGCATATTGTTGAAAGAGGTATTCTCTTGCAAGGTAATCTCCACCTTGCCGGTAAACATGGTCTGGCAGGGGCGGATAATCCTGTTGAAGGGATAAGATATGTTTGGAGAGTAGAATTTGGGTATGTCCTAGAACGGCTTCATTCGTTCCTATAAGTTGTTTAATCCTAGGGATGACAAGGGTAAGGCGGTGAGCAGCTGCGACTTCCGCGAGGGAACTTGTTTCGAGACTCCTACGTATGGCCGATTTCATCTCGCAATATAATCGCCAGCGGGGCAAGAAAGAAGAATTCTGATCATAACTAAATGCTCTAGACTCTATTTTGCTTGGAGAGGAATGTGCCCTTCGAAGTTGTGGCGGACTGCATCGCTTCGCTGCCTGTGCTTCGGAAGAAGTCGAAAGCTTGAGAATGGAAGGGAGTCCTGTAGACCCATCCATAGCTGGTTCTGGATTGTGTGGCATTTTGAATAGTGGAAATGAATGAATTTGGCTTGAGGGAGTGATTTGTAGTTTTTAAAATCTGATATTACTCATAAAGGTAGTTAGTGCGACTTATGAGGGCCAAATTTGTTTCTGGTCTGAGAAAGTCATGGTTTGATCTGGCATTCCGGGGCAGGGAAAAATCTCCCCGCAAGTGGCAGAATCTTCTGCTAGAGAATAAATGTGGATAGTGTACCATGCTTGAGAATTCACACGTCTAAACGGCCCGTCCCGCGTTTGCCGGCGATGGGCACGCTAGTTCACATCTAAAAGCTTAAATATTGAGGCAAGTCGAGCTCAAAAACTCCCAGGAGGGAAATTCATGCATTAACTTCCACGAATGAAATGTAAAAAGTGCCCCAGTGATGTAGTCTAATCTCTCGATGTCTGTCATCATCGGACAGTCATCTTCGCCCTAACCACAACTTCCTCCCCGAATCCTCGATCTTTTATGCTATCATCGCTAACATTATAGCGGAAACTCCCCAGACCCACCGCCTTTCCGCGACCGTAGCTGGACCGGCGATGTTTGTTGCTGTCGATGCATTATCGGTAGAGGATGCAGTCTTGCTTGCCATCGAGATGGTTATCCTAGTAGAGGGCGCCGGAGGGTTGGGTAAACTACAAGATCCGGCTCCAGGGCTTGACGTAATGGCTACTGGCTGCCATATCATTTCTGCGCCCGAGTAGGTGACTGTGGCGACTCCTGGAGAATTGGCTACGGCGCCACCATATGACTCGACACACACGGCGGAAGTGGTCCCCGCGAGTGAACAGTCGATATCGCCAGTGCTATTAACAGAAACTATTAGCTTTCAGAAGCGCAAGACAGATATGCCCGTTTACGCGTAACAAAATAAGGCAACGAACAATGCAAGGGCGCCGTTGTCAAAATTCTCAGGGGCAATTGTGTATTTGGCCTTTACAGGCCCTTCGATCAATGTCAAAACATCAAAAGCACAGTCAGTTCTAGGGGTACCGGGACCACAATATAACGCGTACGTCGTAGCAGTTGAGTTCTTTGGGGCTATTAGCATACAGAAGTGTCGGATTCATTCCGCTCCAACGTACCGAGCCAACAATGGAGGCCACAATTCTTTCCGTCACAACATTTTGTTTTGGAATGTAGAGGGTAGTGGTTGTACATCTTTGGGCTAAAGATGAGCAAACGAGAGCAAAGATAATTGCAGTGGAGACAAGCGGGGACATCATGATTTATGAAATAATGATCAGGATGTTAGAAAGTACGTGGCTTGAGGTGTTGAAAGTCAAGAAGACGACTAGAATATATGTGAATAGCTTGAAAGACATACTAAAATCACTCAAGGAGCGTAGAATATGGGCTATGTACCAACAGAAGCTGCGTTGTCTATTGGATGGTGAATTCTTGTATCTGAGGGTTCTGCTGGAAATTGAATTCCTCTCCAACGTCAATATACCCATCTCCCACAAGTTTATACTGACTTCCGACTGGTCTTAGCACAAAAAGTATCTCTGCACTGGCAAGACTGCATATTATGTCCTGATGCTGTGTTGCTTGGGGAACCAATCCAGTACTTCCCTTAGACCCACGAAATTGTTTTCGGCCTTCAGCGAGGCCTTTCGTAGCAAACTCTTCCACTTTAATTGGTTAGTATGGTTGAATCATGAAGGAAGTACCACGAACCTGTTAAGTTCTTCAATCTACACCCCATCATTAAGCAGGCTCGAAGCAGTTCCTTGCGTGGGGTGGAAGCCAACTTTGACGCGATAAAGTCTGGCTGAATCTGGAAGAATCGGAAACCAGGATTCAAAGTCGTAACCACAAAGCCTTTCACGACAAGGAGTCGCCCGCTTTGGTCAAAAATCAATGACCGATCTACTTCTTTCGTAATCGCATTTGTGTGTTTGAAAGAATGTCGGAAAATATCGAGTGTGAGCAAGAGATCATGTCGAGCAGTTCTCCAATCCGGAACCCACGATGGGAGAGAGGGATCATGAAGCATTCTCTGAGAGACGTATAGCAGGTCAAGAGACTGCTGCGATAGCATCAAGAATCTCGCCCATTCTGTATATACATCTTTGACATCGTGATTATAGCATATCGCCGGCGGTTGTGCGGTGGGGAACGAGAACGAATCTGAAAGACCTAGAAGTCCGTATACTTTATCATGGGGTATTGTTGCCTTACAGCCCCCATAAATTCGAAGCATTCGAACGAGATCCCGGGCCGCATATTCAGTATCGAAGTCGACGTCCATCGGGACTTGAACTCGAGTAGAAGCCATACTCACAACCTTTCCCAGCTCACCCAGTAACTTGACATACTTTGGCCCAATTTCTCCATCTTTGTCCCAAAACTCTCGGATAGCATCTCCAGTTTCACCCCAGCGGAAGGTCGCCTTTCCACATTGGAAAATTGGATTTTTGGCCCGCTTGAATTCTTGAAGGACCCAGATTCTAGAGAACCATGGGCGGCTAAAGAGATTCTCAAGGGCATCCCAAGCGGGCTCGGTGATGTTATCGAAGTCCTCAGCAGAGGTCATATTCGATATGGCTGACATTGCAAGGCCGCTATCAACGCTCTGTGGACCCAACCAGATAATGACATTTTGGGCTTGCGCAAATATATTCCCCATTAAGGGCACTTGCTTGTTTTTTTCTAGAACGTCGTCTTGATTGATACATAATGCGTCGATCCACAGCTGCCGTGGCTCATCATGATATCTAAGTACTCTCAATGCAGCTTCGAGGTTTGTGGAAATGTGCGCGGGGTAGCCATCGAAGTCGATCGGAACTTGGCACCGGTCATTTGGATCCCCCCAAGTGTATGAAAGAGCTTCGTAAGGAGGATTCCAGTTCAGCGAGAGATTGGCGACTGAGCATTTGATCGGGATTGTGTCATCTGAAGCTGGGTACAGAGTAAGGAGTCGCACATTGCGATCTTCGGGCTCGAGAGGCTCGTATTGATACCTTGCCTGGGATATGGGCTGACTCATCGCTAAGCGACCGATTTCAGGGGTAACCGGAAGGTAATAGCCCTCAATCAAGGTCCCTTACAACACGATCAGGTGTCGTTTGATACAATGCTTTTCAAAAGAGCAGGAACAATACCGTCTTCGCTGGCCTTGGACATTTCGCAGTCCAGGATTCAGCCGCAGCTGAGCGAAAAGCAAGTATCACGTGACGCTGAAGGCACATGCCGATTGGCTCTGGCCATCGGCCTTGGCATCCTGTACTTTTGAAGAAGAAATGGGTTCCGCACTTGATTTCTCTACATGTTTTGATACCGATACCGTCTTGGTACTCTAACTTAGATTTGTACAAGAGAGTTTCTCATCAAACAGTGGGGCCGTATCCTAAGATCACGCGTATTGCTCGGTCCACTGGTGGTACTACTTCCAAGTTCAACAAGCTATATTCATTTGGATGGAGAACATTGTTCAAGTCTCTCGATGATTTGAATTTGCCTATTATTATTTAACATTTTTTTGTTGGATTGATCGAGCTGTTTCCTTTTTACAATTTGGCCTGCAGCTTCTTGCCCCGCTGCGAAGCATTCGAATACATAGCCATGGGAAACGGTTTATCCTCCGGATCCCAAAATTCATCATCGCGACTTATAATCCGTTTCCTGAGGCTCTGAATAAATTTCCTAAATAACACTTCCGCCTCATTCCGTCCCGAAGTATGCTTCGGCCACTTTACTCGAAGGGCGTCAAAGTCATCGCCAATGAAGAAATTTATGGTTTTGGTTGAAAAGAGCAGTTGATATGCTTCCAACGTTAGGAAGGGACTGTATACTAAAGTCGACTCGTCGATGTATTGTGCTGCCTCTCCCAAGTCTGTTGCAGATGGTGTGCGAAGTATGTGTACGCCGAAGCTTTGCAGGAATGCTTCATCGATTTTAGAAAATGATGGGTCTTGAGCGTAAATTTCGATTTCTGGAGTGTACTGCCTTAGTTGCTCGGAAATGGCGATAAGTATCGTTAATTGTTTTATCCTCCGGTTTTGGTCTGCAGATTTGAAGCTGCCCAAACCAAGAGATACAACTTTTGTCACTGTCGGTCGGGTTTTGGATTCGAGCAGGCGACTTATTGAAAGATTTAAATTTGATGGGAGGTATCGAGTTCGTATGTTGAGATATAAAGTATGCAGTTGCTGAAGTTCCCTGGGTGAAGGGTTCTTAGTCTTCAGACTTCGTTTTGATTGGGTGGAATGCTCGAATTGGACGGAGGGAGGCATGGCTATAAATAGTATTTCGTGAATGCAATAGCTGATGCTGCAACTTCACGACTCAAGACGACTCTTACCTTATAATTATACTCTATCATGGAACAATTGATTATAATTAATTCTTTCTTTCAAAATGACGTACCTCATCCTCGGACTTCGATATTACTTCCTTGAAGCGCTGTGTACTGTAATCATCCCTGCAGCGGCGGATTACAAATTCGCCTACGCTGATAAATCCGGCATCGGCTGCACCGTGAGTGAGCTGGAATAATTTACGACGTCGCCCGAAAATGTTGCTAGTAATAAACAACATGAAGGATTAAATTTGGGTATTACTTTACATGTCTTCCTGAAGAAGATCATCATCGGGGCCCCTTTTCGACATCTCGTCGCTGCAGCGTCGCCTAAGCGGCTACGTAGTCAACCAGCATTCCCCTAGAAATATTCCTCTGTATTTACGATATGGTTTACTCTGTTCGTTTAATCTATTTTTCAATAAATTGGGTGCCCTCGTTTTGACAGAGAGCGATTTATTTGATTGTAGGGACAGGCAGCCGAAATTTGACCAGAATACATGAACCCATTGCAATTTGGTATCTATCCAAAGGAATTAAGAGAATGAGAAACTAGATAGATGACAAAAATTCTTCCAATCAAAATTCTAGAAATCTCATAGCGCGACAAGATCTGAGAGCCCAGCTTGCTCGATATTGTCCTTCAGAGTTCCACTCAAGACAATATTGAAAGGCCCCACCCCAAGCGGACAGAAAGAACCGTTGCCGGGCATTTGGTTTGTTTGAAAGTATGCACTTATTTTCTGGAAGCCACACAAGTTCAATGATGCCCCACTGGTGTGCTTAGGAGAGGTCAGCATGCAGAAATTTTTCACGTTGGGAAACAGAACACTCACCCCCATTCCATCAATTGTAAGAACCTGTGCATCTTTATAATTTTGTGCCGAGGACATCGCACTATTATCAAGTCAGTTTCAACGTTTTTTGACATATTAACAGGTTCTTACTTTTCAATTGGCGTCACAGGGTCATACGTGTTGGCAACGAACAGAATCGGAGTCGCAGTATCCCCACCAAACGGCCCAGTAAAGATTTCAGTGGCTTTGATAGGCCATCCAAGACACCCAAGTTGGCCATGAGACCAGATTTCCCCGATGATGCTCTGGCTTTCAAGCTCGTTGATCAAAGGTCTGAAATCCTCGAGTGTCCTATTGAACCAAATGTTGTTCTGGTCAGAGCACGCGACGCCTGATTCCCATTCAGGTGGAGGTGCAGCCACCTTCCCTTCACCAATCACTGTGATAGCTTCTGTCCACAGAGTAAGGTTCTGTACTGAGATTGCAGTCTCAAGGTCGAGCAAAATTTGCGGCAGCGAGGTAAAATATGAGAGTGGCGCATCGGCTGCGGATAGAAGCCCGAGTTTCAATGCAAACAATGCTGCCTCAAGATCTGTGGCGTTTGACCAACTCTCTGCTTCCGCTTTCTTAGGATCTAGCTGTGCGAATGATTGGTTGAAGCGCTTATAGATGTCCATGGGTGTAGCTCCGGTGTAATAGGGGCAGTCTGATAGTCCCACGTGGTGGCAGTAAATGAAGAACGCAGCGATGACTCCGTCCAGATGAAAAATGGCTCGGGGCGTGAAATTGGACAAGTAAGCCTCAGGACTGACGACTCCATCTAGAACAACATTGCCTACCCTTTCAGGAAACATAGAAGCAAACGTTTGTCCTAACATCGTACCTAATGTCAGGATTGGGCACGTTAGTGCTGTTGCTTTAGGACTGGTGGGAGAGAATGATGATAAATTATCTCACTAGGGACCGAAGTCACGAGAACCCTAGTTTCAAAATTAGAGACAAACGTACCATAGCTGATTCCATAGTAGTTCAGAAGTCCGCTTGGTTTAGATGCTCCCTTTCCATCGTATGTTTCTGAAAATGCCGTGACTATGCTGAGCATATCTCTTGCAGTCGTAGCAGTAGACATATGGGGCCCTGCGTCTGTTCTCCCACCTGCGGTCTTCTCACATTGCTCACCGACCTTCTTGCTTGACTCAATGGCATCGATAAAATAACCATCTAGTAGCCTCGGAGCTGATCTAGAACTTAATGCGGTGCTCCGATTCGAGTCGAGATTTCCCGAGCAGTTTGCCAGAGGTTCACTACGCCACATGCCTCTAGGATCAAATCCGACAATATCCCAGTTTGTCCCGACAATATTCTGAACGGTGATGCCATTGTTCAAAGCTTCGTCCACACCCGAAGCACCTGGTCCGCCGGGGTTAAGAAGGATCATGCCTTGATAGGGGCCGGCCGAAGATTCGTTTTGCGCGGAGTATTTGACGAGGGGAACCGAAGCCCGGCCAAGCTCAGGATTTTTATAGTCAAGAGGTACCTGAAACTAGCTGAGAATTTGAGATAGTCATCGGTTGAATGCAGACTTACATCAAGCCTGGCGCAAAAAAATGTTTCATAGCAAGGAAACCAAGTGAGTCTCGTCGAAGGAGAGATAGCATCAAAAGTACAATTGGCGGAACAGACTGCTGATGCAAAGCGGAACAAGCCCAAGAGACCAACGAGAAGCAGAGGAATGTCCATCTTGGAGGGCTAACAGGAAAAAGAGGACGATGGATATAGAGTCGAGGAATATTCTGTTCAGAAGTCTAGAGAGCGCAAAAGTATGGGTATATATACTTGGAGCCCCCCCCTCCCCAGGCTTCAAAGACCTAGTTCAGAAAATGATCCAGTACAGCTCCCTTCGACAAATCAAGTAAGCTCTCTTGCTGCGCCCAAAATGGCACCATGTGCACTCATTTGGAAGATGGCGAACGGATACGAGAATTTTGATTGCGATCCATTGCCGTCAGGATTGATAAATGAGTAGTATTGGGAGCTGACTATACGCATGACAAAATATCTGAAGGCCAGCAAGGGCTGTATTCATCAAATGGCGCTAAACCGACAGGGTCCTTACGATCCGACTAATTAGCATCGTGGCAATGACCCCAGGACATGAAGACCAATGAAGTGCTTATAGAATTCAATGGCACATCGCGAGTGAAGCAGGGTCCTTACGATGGCAAGCAATGACGACTCGAGACCTAAGGACAGGGTCCTTACGAGTTGTGTGCAGGTGGGCTGAGCGCGGGGTCCTTACGATCAGACCGGAGGTAGCGTCGAGGTTGCCTGGAAAATCTGCAAATCAGTACGCTATTTATGGTTTCGAACCGAATCATGATGCTGCTAGCCTATTTCGCATTGTCAGCTTCGAATTTTGGTTGAGTTATGAAGAATCATTGAAACAGACAACCAACGTAGAAAGCGCCCTGGCTCGGGGAGAATGTGCTCGGAATGGTGGGGGAAATCTTGACGGCGCCACAGATAGGGCAAGAGGATATTGAAATACATGTAGTCAATGATGGCGCGCAGGTAGCGGGGATATTTGTATTTTAGAAAGTGATGTCCGTTACCAACTGAACAGCTCATCAATAATAGTTACGTCCTCTTGTCCTACATATCTTAGCCTCCCTCCCCTTGCATCCAGCTCAAAGATTGGATGAACGCTCGCCTTATCTAGCCTATGTTCCGCGTCTTCTGATACGCTCTCTTCAATCTCCATGATTCTTTCAGCAACCCTAGCTACCAGCCGGCTGTTCCAAAGCCCCTCCTGCCGCGGGATTGAACGGAGAAGCGCGATCGCTTTCTGACGAATGATAGAATATCGGCATTTGCTCGCAACGGTGTAGAGAGGGATAATGATCCCCATGTCCAAACAGAAAGAAGTTGTTCGACCTCCGTTAGCTAAGGTAAAAGCAGTGATCTTCTCGCCAAGCGACACCATTTCCTCCATCTCCTCCTTGAAACAATTCCATGGTAGTCTATGAGTCAGAGGAAGGAACTCGGCGAGGAATGAGATGTAGCTATTCAGCATATTGAGTCGCAAGACCGATATAGCGATACTCTCGTTTGGGGTTAGAGACGGGCCCCTTGACTCTGTCAAATCCTGGAGAGCACGAAAGAATTTTGGCAATACAGTTGCGCAGAGAGCTATGTGTGCTTGGACAGCTACATTAGAACCCTCTTGGTCGCTATCTAGCTGGTCAACATGACTGCTGGTGTATAGGCAAATGCTGTAGTCGTAAACATTCTTCGCCTCCTCAACACTAGAGAATGATAAAGGGATATCATCGTCAGTTAACCTGGCCATAGATATGTCGTAAACTTTGATTTTTTCACTTCCAATCATCTGCTCTCGTGGGTTAGCCGAACCAAAGTCTGATGGGCGGAGCTAAATCGTCCTACTATTCTAAGTTGTGGATCAAGTCCTACGAACAGTCTAGCAAGAACCTCAAATGGGGCGTACGAATCAATGTGACTCTTTGAACCAAGAGCTTGATGTTCAAACCCACCATTCTGCTTGTCATAAAAGGTTTCTCGTAATAGTCTTGCGCCGCTTCGAATATGGACGCCTGCTGAGGCATGATTTCCTTGCATATTCTAAAGGGGCATGAATAAATATATGTCGAGAGTGAAATGTCGCACACAGTGGGACGTACCTCGAAAAAAGTGAAAAGAATACATGAAATAAGGCAAACATCAACCCCTCGCCGTCCGGTCTCAGAGAGAGGAACTAGTAGCTCTCTGATTGCAAGATGATATTGCTCCAATGCAAACGTTTTGTTAACTACTGCCATTTCGTGTTCAAACAACTCATGAATTGCTCCTATAGCCACAATAGCATAGCGTATAGCTGGTTCATGATATGCAGCCTGGAGGACAGACTTTTCCCAGAAGTCGGAGCCGAAAAAGCCAGCAAGTTGACCACGAGTCCGCCGGACGAAGAACGCGAATGATCGATTGGATTGTGAGGATGCGTGGCTATCAAAAGATGGACTTGATCCGATGGATTTCAAGTCGTCAGATGATGAATGCGGGGCAGGGACATCTGAGTAACCGTCGCAGGCACGGCCGGTTGAGGTGCATCTGCGACAAGCTGGTCGAGCCTCATCACATTTAATCCGTCGCACTATGTAGTCGATCAGAAATTAACCGTTTGAAAATGTCTTTGAATTAATACCTTTGCACGTGAGGCAGCCCGTCGTGGTCTTGGGCCGATATGCCCGCTTTCTCCTCCCCTTTGCAACCTTGGGCATCTGAAACAACAGAACAGAGGGAAGTATATCTGAGGAAAGGGTGTCAGCTCAAAACAGAGTGAGCTACTTAGCCAAGTGTAACGGGATGAACAGTTGTGAGGTTAATACGTTTGAATGGATCAAACCAAAAAAGGGGGGCTTGATCCAGTGCTATTTTAAGCAGTCGAGAACCCAAAAGATTCTAGTGGCAGCCTTCCACGCCTCACCCGCGAAGATTCAAAGGTTTGCGGTGGCGCTGAAATTGCAGGAAAATGCAGGGTGGGGGCCGAGGATGATGTTATGGAAGCATTTATCGTATTTGTCAAATGGTAAAAGCCCAAATTTCAAATATTAGTTGAGCTCTGGCTCTATTAATTCGCAATTCCTTTTGGAGTCCCAGTGAGACATTCGCTAAATTTACAGGCCCTGAAGCCCCTGGATTAACATGAACCCCCGCACAGACTGCCTCCAAGATTCAACCCTTCGTTTCCTGGGTATTCGTCGAACACAAAGCCCAAAAATAAGAGCGATGGATGGAATAAGATATCAGAGGTAAATCGGGAGGTAAAGCTCAAATGAAGGTATACTGAATTATCCCTAGGTAAGTTGCCCTTCGAGCAGGTTCGCGGACCATAAGGTTCAACGAGTAAGAGAGACATTCATCTATCGCTGGTAGATTTCCCTAGTTTACAAGGTATGTCGCAAGATAGGGATATACTGAAAGGCAGTGCAGTAACAACTGAGGCTTGGTTCTCGGTGTTCATGATTGGACTCGCTTCGCCCAGTCTGCCTTCCTGGTCTGCCTTGAGAAAGCACCACCAGCAACCTCGTGGATTCCCGTTCAAAGTGAAATTCAACCCAACTTCCATCCAAATACATCAAAGACAGATGGACGACTAGACAATCTTATCATGGGCGACACAGAATTCAAACATGAGTCCTTGGATAAAGACACCAACGAAATCCGACTCATCGCACTCCAGCCTTCAGCAGACCCGGCAGCCACGATCCACTGCAAGATCATCCACGCAAGGTTGAGCGACCATCCACGATATGAAGCTCTGTCGTACATGTGGGGCTCGGAAGCCAATCCCCAATTAATTTATATCAAGGAGAAACTGTACTCAGTTACAGAGAACTTATGGCTCGCACTCCAGCGTCTTCGCCTGGCCGAAGAGGAAAGAATTATGTGGGTCGACGCAGTATGTATCGCTCAAGAGAACGTATTCGAGCGGAACCACCAAGTCGGCCTTATGAGCTTGATCTATAAGCAGGCTAAACGAGTCGCAGTCTGGCTTGGACCCGAGACGGCAAATAGCAAGACGGCTATTTCATGGTTGAAGCAAATCGACGATGGATCGATACCGATAAAGCAATGCGACCAGCTTAGTTACAAAAGAAACTGGGAGGCCGTTTCGGATTTCTTCGAGATTCAGTACTGGAAACGGCTTTGGATTATACAGGAGATAGTGTTGGCTTCTCGAGTCATCCTTCACTGTGGGCAAGACCTGCTACAGGGAGAAACTCTTCTGCGTATCCGAGAAACCTTGTGGGTCAATGGTACCTTTCGTGTCTGGAATTTCAGTCTATTACATAACTTCAATAAAACGACACCAGTGGCATTACTGCTCCACCAAAGTGACAGTCCATTATCGCCACGCGTTTCCGCACCATTAATGGACTTAATCATCCAATTCCAGGAAGCGCAATGCAAAGATACTAGGGATAACATATTCGGACTTCTGAGTCTCTCGAGACCTTGCTGCAAAGCATCAACCCCTGCGGATTACACGAAGACGGCGCTCGAGATATACATAAGTGTCCTAGAGCATTTCCGTAGGGAACATAACTCGATTGCGGACACTTTCCCTGAAAGAGCAGTATTTGATTTGAATATTCTTTCAACTTGCGGGGCACTGAATAAAGATCAGATATGGCATTGTCCACACTTGGTCCACCCTCATATGAATATTGGATATGGGGCCGAGAGCGAGAGGGCACATGTCATGATCATTGGAACTATTATCTGCACTCTCCCCCTACAAAGCCTAATATCATCTATTGGCCCCTGGCGCGATCACTCTACTAAGCGTGATTTATTTTCCTGGTACGTCAAGAGCGCTTGGAACTACTTCAGATACCCTCCTGCTACATATAATGCGCCTGCTTCTTTGGTGAAATTCCGACGTAAAGCAGGGCCAGCCAAGACGGACCTTAATCCTGCAGTTCTCAAAGGCGGAGTCAAACGGAATATTTTTGGTAGGGATCAGGAAATCTTCAAATCTTGGCATGATTTGGTTCAGGATGCGCAGGGCATCTCCTCTTATACTCGGCTACTTCGCCAAACGATGTCGAGACATCCAGAAAGATACCTGCCCGAATCTCAGCTTAGTATCTTCCTTGACAGCAACGGCATGATGGGTTTCGCACCTAACCACATAAAGGTTGGGGACTCAATATGGGAGGACGGTACCAAGAACACCCTTCTCATCCTCCGACAGACTTCATCTGGTTGTGAGAGGATAGCGGAAGCAAGAAAGAAGCTGTATGAGCCGGCGCATGATTTAACTCCATTCCAAACTGATGATTATCTCTTACACTGCCATCTGACTTTCGCATCTTTGCCGTCAGATGGCGAATACCCACCATCACCATCTCCAATAAAATACTAGGTACAAGCGTCATTGTGCAGTAATGAGTAAACAGTAAGTTCCCAGCGTCACTACTTTTAGTCCTAGCTTCACCAGAGAAAGCTAATTCATAGTCTCTGTCTTCCAGTATCATTCAAAAAGAGAAATCCGACCCATAATACTCCTCCACTTCCTCCTCCGTCGTCACATCACCATCACTATCCGCAACCCGCTTCGCATTCTCTCCTTTCTCCCACTTATCCAACACAGCCTTCTGCTTCGCCGAAACCACAAAACGCTCTTCGTACGCTGTCTGAATCACCGTCCTGGTTCTCCACTTGAAAGCCTCCGAGTACGACACCACAAATAGCACGGCATTAAACACCTTTGCGCTATCCTTCGCTTAGATATGGAATTCACCAAGTATGATCAGATACAAGAGTTCAAAATCTGAAACCCGTGGGTGGGATTTATCTACCTTGATCCGCGTCCATCAGGTAAGTCGTAGCCCGCCTCAGAAGGTAACGGAACTGAGACATGCTGATTACGAGAAAGGGCTTGATCAATAGATAGCTCTACCAAGGCAGTTCTAGACAGTTGGCAAATTTGGAAAAGATATGCTGGGTGTAGACGAACTGAAGTTGGGATCACAACCTTGCAGATGCAGCCTGGCATTCTACCATGGTTACACAAAAGCATCCAAAAAAGTAACAAGAACTGAAATGCGCTCCGAAACCTCATCATATCAATACAAACCCCCAGCCTCAAACATTCCCCCCAATCCCCCCCTGAATCCCCTCCAAAATCCCCATCAACTCCCCATAAACCCTCTCCCCCGTCCTTTCCCCCTCCTCACTCCTGACAAACGCACTCGTCTCCGCCAATCTCCCATCACTAACATACCCCCCATTTGCCTCCTCCCCCATCCCCGCCGCCAGCACCTGCAACCTGCCCCCCACCTCAGCCGTCCGCGCCATGACCATCTTGAAAAAATAAATATACCAGCCCCTCCAACCTGCTGTTGAGCGTGTGAGGTCGGAATGGCAGAGCCCCGGGTCCAGGGTTAGGATGATGACCTTTTCGTGGCTGTGCGGGCCTGAGGAAATGTGGGCGGTGAGGGAGCGGACGAAGAGGACTTCGAGGAGTTTGGTGGTGGAGTAGCGGTTTAGCATATTTTTTGGGTCGTTCTTATTGAGTTCCTCGAAAATGTTGGGTGCTTTTCGTTCTTCGAGATTGGTCTTCAATCATCAGTCCTAATTCATTAAAAATCAGAAGGTGGGGAGGGGAGAATTACCCAGGCATGAACACCAGAAGTCAACACCACGATCCTACCAATCTCCCCACTTCTTTGGGTTGATTTCCGTAAGATGGGTAAGAGATTCAGAGCGAGCAGGAAAGTCCCAATAACATTAACCGCAACACCACTCTCCCACCCCTCCTCCGTCAACACAAACTCACTCCTCGCAATGCCCGCATTCTCTACCACTACATCCAACCTCTCTAATCCCTCAGCCCTCTTCACAAATTTCTTGATGCTATCCCAGTTCGCCATATCGATCTCCCACACCTCTACCACATTTTCTTTTAATTTTAAGGAAGAAGTTATATCTCGTGCCGCAGCCTCGCCTTTTGAGATAGAGCGACAGGCGAGGATTACTTTTGTCGCGCCTAGACGGGCGAAATGTCGCGCGGATTCGAGACCGAGGCCGGTGTTGGAGCCTGTGACGATAACGGTCTTGTCTTTGTATGATTGTGTAGGATAAGGGATGGGTCCCCATTGGGATTTGACCATGTTTATGAAGCCATTCGTAGGCATCTTTGCTGCTGTTCACTGACTAGAGCCTCGCTGTTGTTCAAATATTTGTGACTTGAAATCGAGATGAAGATGAGGGGTTCAGGATTTATAGATTGATGATAAGAGGGCAAAATGTGAATGAAGGGGGGAAGAACATCATATGATGAGACAGCCAGTGTATATAAACACGCATCATCCGATGTAATCACGGCATTTTACCCGCACTATTGTGGCTTTTTCATTCATGAAATCCGGATTTAGCTTAATGCCGCGTGTCTTGGGAACACAAAGTTTGCGTGGACCAATCAGAGACCGATTTCCTCTTACGGACAAGAATGAGATATTGTGCCGAGGAGTAGATGAGGATGGGTGTTTTTGAGGCTTTTGATGTGGGATGAAGGTTTGGTGGTGCTAGAGTCTGGCAGAGGTGTTGGGACTTGGGACAGGGGGCTTGACTAGGTAGTATTGGTGCCCCCGGCCGGGCCATGGGACTTTAGCGAGGTACCCCTGAGGGCCTGGTGGAGGGGAGGCTGACCTTCTAGTCCTAGAGCATCTACTCGGGAATCATGAAGTACTCCGTATTTCCCGTAGGTACCCTTCAGAATAGGTACAGAAAGCAATTGCAAACATTTACATGACGTCTCATCTGACAATTTCCAAATTTCTAAGTTTCCTCAATGGAAGCTGCACTGCAATTCATCCACCCAAAACCGAAAATAGCTCCCACACCAACTACAGATCGCCATATCCAGCTATAGGTATCTTCTTCTTTCCTTTGAAACACTGATACAATCACCGGCTCGTTTATCTCTATCTCCTCTCTCAAAGTTCATTTCAAACACACAAAGAACCCAAAGCACGTGCCATCACCCCACCAATTCCGCACCAACCAATCACGGGGCCCCATTTCAAAGCAACCCAAACAGCCTCGGCTCATCGTCTCTCATCACTAATCCGGCCTCTTTCTACACCACAACACCACTTCTTTATCCTCTCCCCCAACCTCAACCTCCCAATCGCACGACTCCTCCAAACGAAATCTCCCAATCACCACATCCGCGATCGAACAAGCATATTTGAGAGCGAAGAGAGCAGAGGCAGAGATTCAAGATGTCTAAAACATTCACCCCCGCCGACGTCTCCTCCCACAAAGACGCAAGTAATGGGATGTATATTATAATCGACGAGAATGTTTACGATGTCACTGGTTCGTTCTTCCCCTCCCCGCCAGGGGCCCTCCCTTCTCCCCATGGCCAGCTTGCTGGCCCCCCTTCACCTTTGTCCCCTCCCGCGCAAAGGACGAGGCTAATAGCGAGATAAAAAACAGGCTTCGTAGACGAACACCCAGGCGGCTCCAAGATCCTGAAACGCGTTGCGGGCAAGGATGCGAGTAAACAGTTTTGGAAATATCATAATGAGGGGGTTTTGAAGAAGTACTCGGAGAAGTTGAGGATTGGGACGGTGGGGGAGAAGGCGAAGTTGTGATTCTGGGAAATGGGGAGGGGAAATAAGGGGGAGGGGAGCCAGATTTTAGACTGGGAGGATTGGATTGGATTGGATTGGATTGGGTAGTTGGGGTTGAAGGGGGATATAGATGAGATAGATGAGAGGCGAAATACAAGGGAGTAGTAGTTAAGAATGGCGTGTATTGTATATTTGCATAAGAGGGTCATACACGGATACCCTTCCAAGATCGCAAGATGAATCTAGAAGTTATATCAAACTTATCGTTATATCAAACTTATCCTATATACAATCCCTGAATCTACATCTCCACCCCCCTAAAACAACAACCCCCCCAAAAGCAACCCACCCCCTAAACCCCCCAACAACGGCAATCCCAACCCACCACCATACCCTCCACCATACGGCCTATCATACCCATAATCCGGCCTCAAATACCTCGCATTCGGCGTCATATACATCCCACTCCCATACGGATTGTACCCATATCCCCCTCCCCCATACGCACCTCTTCCCCCAAAATTCGGCGGCTCAACATACACATCTCTACCTTCCCTATCTTTGCCTAGTAATTGTGGTTGTCCTGTTTCGGCCGCTTTGGACATGGCGAGACGAATGGCGCGGTGTTGGGCGTAGGCCCGCGCTTCGTCTTCCTCGCGTTGACGGCGGGCGGCGACGCGCTCGGTGTGGGTTGAGTGGGTGAGTTTGTCTTTTACTTTTCGGCCGAGGGTTTTGTGTTCTCCTTCACCTTGAGAAGATCCTTGCTTGGGTGGTAACTCGGCATGGCCTTGTCCTTGTGTGTGTCCGTGTGATTCATCATCACTGCTTTCATCATGTTCCACTCTGTTCAAACCCTCTATTCTCTCCCTTTCAGCCGCGGAAATCGAACCCATATACACAGCATCGTCATATGGATGGTGCCATATCGATCGCGGCGGATGTGCAGACGTGTCTACGAAGAATTGGTGGTGGGTTTTCGAATCGTATTGGCGGACCCAGTTTGGTGGGAGAGGGCGCGTCTCGTCTTCCATGCTGCGCCGGTAGGAGGGTGGTATACCGCTGCGGGTTTTGCGGGGGACTTGGAGGTGTGTTGCATCTTGTTGTCCTGCTGTTTGCGCTGCTGGAGCTGGTGCTGATGAGGACCCCGCGGCCGTGTAGGGTGGCGGCGGTTCGGTAGGTTCTGTTGTCGATGCCATCGTGCTTCTTTCCTTCTTCTGAACCTTTGCTTGTCTGGTCTTCAATTCCAAGCTCGAGAAATATATATCTTCCCCAAATAAATTCCAAAAAGGCCTTTGGAATCATTGTCACCCCTCACAGCCACCACCCATCATGACGTCAGCCACTAACGTCTCCTCCTCAATTCCACATTGCCACCACGGCCTGGAACAGTAGTCGTAGTCGGCAGTGGTCGGGCCATTAGAACTGTCGTGTGCAGTGGTACTTCGTCCGGTCGTGCTGCGTATAGGTCTTCGATTTCGGCTGTGTCTGCGTCTGGGTTCGGGTTTCGGTGTGGGTGTGAGACGGGAGGGTGTGCTGTTATTGTTGCTGCGAGGAGCATTGCTAGGATCGAGGAGGTACGCATTTTGTCTGTCTGTTTATCCTCGAGACTTGAGAAGAGGAGAGGAGAGAATATGAAAAGTGCCCTTCAGAGAGAAATGCAGACAAAATGAGAAAGAATGAGGGAATTCTCAACATAAAAGAACTACAAACTTACAGCAGCGGAGATGTACCTACGATAGATACTAACCTAATCTACCATCTTCCCAATACTGTAGACTCCAAGCAGACAGAAGGAAAATACATACACAAAGAAGCCACAAAATGACGATCTCCGCGCCTCTGAAGTCGCGATAAACGCCCACGTGCGGCTTGGCGTCCTCTTGCTCAAATCTTCTCATGGTTTTTGAAGATTGCAGGTGACGATAAAGTGAAAATTCGCGGATATTATTCGATGCTGAAGTAGTTGAAGCGAAACAGATAAGTGGCCATCTCTATCTATGTAGGGTTCTTGAAGAAAACTGTATGTGAGAGACGGCTTGACTGGGCGGCCAGTTGAGAACGTGACCTATCGTCTAAACTCGAATATGATCACTTCTAAGGACGAGAACATCGCATACGTGCTGAAATATTCATGCTTGGTGCACGGATTCCTCTCCCATGGTAGAACTAACAGCACTGCAATTTTAGCCTCTGCAAAGGGGATCGCATCACACGTGATCCTTCCCCATTATCCTCATCTTTCGAAATTCGAACATGAACACCAAGAGAGAACAGACACTGAAATCTTAAACCCTTTCATGATTTCGAACCCGAAATCTCAATAATTGCCAAGAAAAGGGAGAGAAAAAAAATATCAGGGCGACGTTCAGCGGGTTCGGCACTGCAATTTTAGCGTCTGCGAGGAGGGAAAGTATATACACGTGATCTGTGGTTTGAGTTGGGAGCTGATTTTCTCTCTTTTTCGGAATTTGGGAAGTGGGGTTTGTGCGGTAGGTGGATGGATGGGGATGAAGAAGTTGGAAATTAAGGAGAAAAGATGTCGCTGTTGACACGAGAAATCCAATCCTTACTGCGGAGCCAGATACGACGCCCTATGTTTATGGAGGTAAGTAAATAAAAACCGGTCTAATGCAATCCATATTTGAAACAATTGGTAGGAGAAGTCCCCGAGAGGGAAGAATCGTAATTCATTTAGCAATTCAAGTCTCGTCAAGTCGAGGTATTCACCAGAAGCAAGTCCAGCCGCCCCACGAAAAACCCAACCCGAATATCTAATCCAAAGAAAATACATGATTCGGCTGCTCTAGCTCTTATTTCATCCGATCAGAAAACCTCCAACGCCAATCATCTAATCCGCCCAAAGAAAACTTGAAACTTTTTTTTTCATGTTCTTTTCAGGCCATTATTTCCCCCATTTCCACAACACCACAAGCCTCATCTTCATCCATCGTAACGAGAATCGCATCTTCCGCAAATCCCATTCTGTGAACCCAGTCTTTGGCTGCTTCTAACTCCATTTCGGCGGATACGGGTATCCATTCCTTCCTCGGTACCATTAACCCTGTCACAGAACTAGCAAGCTCCTTCATATCTCCCTCCCCTAAGTTTTTGATTCGTCTCGGGGACACGACCACATCACCACCACACCTAACCCACCCCGCCTGACTCTGAAAAGCCTTCAACACAACCTGGCTCGCCGTCCCCTCACTCCCAACTTCCGGCATATCAATCAAACTAACCGCGTACTCCGCCAGTCTCTTCGGCGCTTGAATAGCAGCACCGATCGCGCCCCCAGGATGATTCTTATGAAACACGCTCGCGATATTACTATGCATTTCCCTCGCCACCGCAATCGCAAGCGCGTCACCTAGGGCTAAAGCCATAGTCGTAGAAATAGTCGGGGCATTAACGCCAAATGCATCGGTCTCAGAAATATGTAAAGGAGCAGGAAGAAGAATCGTCCCCGGTCTCTGTCTTATAATCTCGCAATTCGCAGGCTGCGTATGAGACGTCAATATAATCGTCTTCAACCCCGCCCCAAAATGCGGCAACAAAGCCAGCAATTCCCCCGTTTTGCCAGAATTGGAAATAAATAAGAGAACGTCGTGGTCTGAGATGACTCCTAGGTCGCCGTGCAGTGCTTCGGTGGGGTGCAGGAAGATGGTGGGGATTTTGAGCGAGTTGAGGGTTGCGACTAGCTTGTTGCCTATGTGGCCGCTTTTGCCGACTCCGCAGATTATGATTTTTCCTGTGCAGAGGGTTATGGCTGAGACGGCGGAGGAGAAGCCGGTTCGGGCTTGGGGGTCGGTTTCGTAGAGGAGGGAGAGCTGGGAGAGGGAGGTGGCTTCGGTGCCGAGCACGTGAGTGCAGTTTGCTAGTCTGGTGTTGAAGTTTGTGCATGTTTCTTGAGGTTCGGAGTGTGTGATTGAGCCTAGGTCGCCGAGGGAGGCGGAGAGTTCATCGCATGGTGTTGCAGGTGAGGGTGGTGAGGGTGGTGGCATAGAAGGGGGGTGGGTGGAGTTTAGGAGGTAGACCTCGCTGTTTTGAACGGGGTGATGGTCCAGCGCCATTGTGACGGTGGATTAGATGAAGGGAAACCGAAGGATAATGCTGAGTCTGGTTTTCTCAGAATGGTATGGACAAGATTGTCGCGTCCAAGGTAGTTGGTCCAAAGACCTGATTGCTGACAAGCAACAAACTATCTTCAGTTCAGGTCAGCAAGGATGAATTGAATAGTGTTCTGTCCGACTTACGATGATATGTATATAAATCTCTATCAAAGTTTAATGTTTCCAGTTCTGCAGCTAGGGAAGTTGCTGTCTTGGGTGATCTCCAGGTCTATCGGCCGCGTTGGATTACACGTTCCGGGAATCGAAAAAAAAAACCTCAAATAGAACGAAAGACGAATTTGCGTTTACGGATCATTCTGAAAGCATTGATGGTCGGAGCCATGGTCCATGAGGTCTGACAAGAGGGTCTTGTAGCAGACCTGCGGATATAATCGGGGGAAAGGGCCAGATGAAGGGCTGCTATCTCTGTTTATGAAGAAAAACATATTACGGTATCGCGGCGACGGGCTTGATGGTGGTGGTGCTAATCGAACGTTTGCCAGGGGGTTCTCGGTCGTCGGACGTTGAGGTGGGTTGGAGAAACCCTGTAGATCTTCACAGTCATCCCTGATCCCTGCTGAGGCTGGTGCATTTGGCTGCATTTTCTATAGAGTTCTCGCCCAACTCCACCAGCACGCAATTATTCGGATCCAAAGCTGCCCTGATTTAGACCAACCAGTATCTGGCACCCGGCAAGGAGCCGTTCGCATTTCTGCGAGCCTGCTGCTGAGTTGCCCACTTCGGCTACACTTGTATGCGCTTCCAGGGCACCGCTCCAAAGCATCGTGGAGTATCATGGACCAACGCAGCGCCGTGATTGGCCCTATCGAGGTCTGTACGGAAAGACTAGGACTCTTACGGGTGATGTTGGAGTCATGACTTGGTTGATTTGAAAGCCGTTGGCACGGTACGGCCTCAATCCGGGAAGCCAGAATCTTACATGCAGAAGCCTATGCATTACGGACATATCAAATCCCCATCCCGACTTGATTTGACGTTGATGGCGCCTGCGGTGTCAAAGGCAGGATACGGCTCCATGTCAGCGGGAGAAGTGAGGATTCGAGGAACTTGGTATCACCCGAAAACAAGGCTTGGCAGGTCGGAAGATCCTTGGACGACGCGCAGCCGGCGGTGTGACATGCGCAGCGATGGACGAGTGAAGCGTGGATGTGTCCCACGTGTATGCAGGCCGTTTCTCAAAAGATATCAAAATCCGAACTGGTGTGAGCGAGTTTTGATATAAAAGTTGGAATCTGGGGATGGTGGTATATATTGCGGTGAGAAAGGTAGATTCGGCATCGAGTTCATTGACCGGATATACGACGGCCGAATTGGGAAGCGGTAAGAGGTCATATATGCGTATTTTATCCTTATCGTGGTGTTTGTCACAAGAGGTACCTAGGTACCGTTAGACGTTTGATAGAGGATTGCTTTTTTCAGCAAGCCCAGGAACAACCGCTTGAAGTCTCGATAACCATAGCCTTGAGTCTGTTGAAAAAATCGTGAACGGCCTTCAATTAGTGCTCAGCCCCACAATCCAGCCTCGCGATGCTAGATGGTGATTAAATCACAATGTGACGTTGATTCAGAGGCTCGATCCGGATCTCAATGCAAGGAACATGGCGATAAGGGCTACACGGACCGGCAGTTGCTTGGCAGCAGAGAGAACAGGTAACGTGATGAGAGTCACGAGAGCTATGGTCACGTTGGTATCACGTTATTCTCTGAATTGTGGAGTCGAGAGAAGTCCAACGAGATCGCCGGCCAAGGAAAAGATCAAAGCTTGACAACGCCATGGTCCAAGCTCTTTTCGCTCGAAGTTGTCTTCGAAAGAATCATCCCATCACGCAGAGAAAGTAATGAAGGAAGTGCATATTGTTTTCTTCCTTTCCAGAGTGAGACGGCAGCAAGAGCATATCATAGAGTCTTGTCGTTGCTGCAAGTACTTACTCATCGCAGCGACTTTTGCTGCCACGCTGCCCGGATGATCCGAGGACGAGACTTTCAAGAGCCTTCATCGTCTCGGCTTCAACCAGCGACGCAATCAGAGAAGAAATGGTCAATGGAGCGACTTGGCAATGGAACCATTACAACCGTCAAATAAATGCTCCTCACTCCGCTCAGTCACCTCTCTTCCATCTATTCTTCACCTTTTCATTAGTATTCTCTCCCCCACGGCACTCCACATTTCCTCTCTCTCCGCAACCCGTGATCTTCTTATCCTCGTCGCCTATCTACCTGTGATTGGCTATTTCCGCTGACAGCTCGGACCAAATCCCCACTTGACGTGCGCCAGCCCTTAAGCGGAAAAGCTTGAAAGCTTGAAAACTTGCGGGTGGCCCACTCTTGGAGCTGTCTTCCCCAACTCTGCCTCTGCCGCAATCATCACCTCCACATCAAAGCAGAGACTTACCTACATCCTACTCTCCGAATATCCTCACAAAACTCTGTAAGTCCCAATTGCCTTCTTCTATTGCAAACACGCGATGTGCACGCGAGCAATCCGATTGTTATGATCGTCTTATCTGCAGGCCATCCCTGCGAGTCACATTAATCGCTCAATGTCGCTACCCGTCGAGCTTTTCAACAGGTCGCGTGGGACATTTTTGCCTTCTTTTCTCCCTCTTCCTTCGCTCCAGATCGATATTTGATACTCAGCTTCAAATCTGTTATAGCTACTTTCTCATCAATTCGCGGACCATCTACTTACTCACGCCTGGTCAAAGCTCGAGCTAATCACCAGCGTCAACAGACCCTTCGAGCCTCGTCCTACGATTGAAACCTTCCAAATTGCTATACCAAAATAAAACACACAGGTCAGATCTCCCAATTTCTCTTTCCTTCAAGTCCAGGAAGTCGGCGCGCGAATATTGGCAAACTATCACGTCAACACCGGCCTCGCGCCACAACCCGATAAACACTACCACTCTGCGCAACTCGAAGCTTTCCAGGGCCAGAAATCGAACTACCTCAAATCTATTCTGCATCTCAAATCGAACCCCCCTACAAAATGTACCCCCAGCTAACAATCCTGTTCCCACAGTCCCCAAAATGCCATCCCTCAGCACCCGCGAAACCGCCCACGCCCTCTCAAAGCGCAGCAACTGGGCCGGCAAAGAAGCAGGCGTTATCGTCGTCTTCTGCGTTGTCTTTGTCGTCGCCTCCGGTCTCATCGGTCTCTTCTTGTCCCGTTTGATTTCGAGGAAGAGGGCTGAGAAGGCGGCGAGACGCTCGGAAGTCTAAATTGCATTCTCCTACCACGCACAACATGATGAAATGGAGAGGGGGTATTTGGGGATGAGGATAAGAGAGGGGGATAGTTTGGGCTGAAGGGATCGTGGAGGTGTATAAAGGAAACGCTATTGATGACTTTTTGAGATGGATTTTGTCACGGGCGTGGGTTTCAAATGGACTGGACTGGGCTGGACTTGCTTGTACCTAATTCCCCAAAGCGATTCGGATGGTTTGCCTGGCGTAGGGCGCGTTACTTTCTTCCGCCCCGGAATTACTTCTCTCTGGATGCAATCATTTCAATCTTCCTCTTTTCTTCATTTCAACTGAGGCAGCATAGTTGCTGATGGCAAGACGTTGATTCTCTTGCCGTCTGTTGAAATCTCACCTCGCGGTTAGTAGGTACGGTGCTAAAAGTACACCAAAACGATCCGGCTCAACCCTACTGTGTACTCACAGCGGGTACTCCCGCGATGGTGGGTCCGCTGCGTCGTCCAAGTGGAAATCCTTTCTCCTCCAGTCTCCATAGTTTATACTTCGAAGTTTGATCTAGCTTCTAGTATGGGACGACTTGCTTTGTTCTTTGCTCTTTGTGCTGTTGTATGCTGATGCATTTAAATGAGATCTGATGAGGCGGCATATCTCGCTACACTGTAGCAGAAGTGAGCTCAGCAGGCATAGTGGCATTTCCACAGAGAAACTAAAGCCATTGAGAAAGATACGGCGTTTCTAGAGTATGGATATATATCGGCAAGTGCTGTATTTACTTTCAAGGTTGAAGATACGGGGTACTAGAGACCTCAGCTAGTTGCTTGAAAGTTTCGCGCATACCTTCGTACAGCCCTAAACTTCAGAAGTCAAACTGTGGATGTAAGATCCACCAGTGTAGAACAACTTTTTACTATGTTCAGAACATATGCCCCATTCATTTCCAGGAATGTAAACGCCGGACTCACAACCAACAAGTGTTAAAAAAAGCGGAAATGGAAACCCCACGAACTCCCATGTCCCCATCCTTTACATTCCAGCTTTCTTCCTGAAGAAGACTCTTACCCGCCAATACCTGCTATGTGGACCTCACGGATTCTCCGCAAAGTCAGTTTCATCTAACATGGTACCGATATCGAATCCTCGTCCGTTGTTACACGTCCCTCCCTGTGGGGCGGCAACACCATCACGCAGAAAACCCCACTGCGGTGTCGGTGGCAGGCCAAGCAGATGAACGTGTTGATGATAATGCCGCTGTTCGGACCGGATATTATGCCGGTATGCGCGAGAGCGGTACCGGTAATCGAGATACTTGAGAAGTAGCCCAAGTAGTCCGGCGGTGCCGCTCATGATGATGGCTATGCCGATTGCGATGGTGAGGATTTGGGAGACTGGTGGTTTTTGTAAGCGTGTTCAATTTTGTATTATTATTTAAAAAAAATCTAAAAAGGGGATATATTTGACATACCCATTGGATCCACTCGATTCAGTCTATAAAGTCAATATTCGTATACGTACGGGACGAGATTCCTCATATTTGAATTGATTTGATTCATGCTGCAGGCGGAATTATATACCCAGCAGCGGGATCTCAAGGCTCAAGGCACAGTTGCGCCTTTTATTTTTTCCAATGGACACCAAGTCGACTGGTTGGAGTGATAATCCACCCGGGGTGTCAAGAGGTAGGGAAGGGGGGAGCTGTGCCAAGAACGAAACAGCTGATATGCCAAGGCGAGGGGAAGTGATAACTGTGCCAAGACGTGAGTGACAGCTATGCCAAGCCGAGGGGAACAAGACTGTGCCAAGACGTGAGCGAGCGCTATGCCAAGGCAAGAGGAACAAGACTATGCCAAGACATGATAACCATGCCAAGACGAGGGAAATAATGTGCCAAGAGGAGCTCGTATCGCTTTGCGGCATCGTATTTACAATTCGAACAATTCACAGCCCTCATGGTGCGGAATGAATTTCGAAGTCAGCCTTGCGTCCCGGTTCCTCGCTATGCTTCCCGAACGGCATGCCGTGGCGCAAGGCTTTGCCGAGACCAGGTCGAATATCACTCTTGTCCCTGAGAGCGCGAGTTTCACTTCCATCGTCGCCAACCACTAAGTTCCAATACTCTAATCTATCTCTATCTCGCAAACATAACTCTCCCAATCATCAATATTCCCCTCAACATACCTGGCAGTCTGTGGCCATGGACATAATAACCTACTCCTCCCACTCCCATCCGGCGGGCCGTTACTCACCACTCCCTCGGGTGTCTCTCCTTCTTCGACCCACTTCACCAAATTTTCCACAGTATGATAAGTACTTGGAACTCCCGGGTAGCTTGTAGCAGCACCGCAGTGTCCGCCTCCTGGAATCATGAACAGGCTGAAGAAATCCGAGATATCGCCACCGAAAAAGTGTTCAATATCGTCCTTGTGAATGATGGGCCATATGGCTGCATTGTATGGATCCGCCCATCCTTTTCTCACTCAATCAGTACTTGTCTCCCCTTTGAGAAGCTTGGACATGCTTACCTTGAGTAACAATCATCTTTCCCCCACCATCCCGAAATGCAGATAAATCCGGCGATATCTCATCAATATATTTTCCGGCTTTTTCATCCACCTCGCTCACAGCCCTCTTCCCGAAATCAAACGTACTTGCATCATATCCCAAATCATCCTTCACCAAATTCTGCAAAATAGGCACCGAAAAGGCATCAGCCAATTCCCCCTCCTGCATCATCCACTCGCTCTCCGAGCCCAGCGAGAAACCCGGATATATAAACTCCTCTCCATCCCTCGATTTTGGACCCTCATAAATCGCCTTCACAGCTTCCAGTTGCTCTTTCGTCAAACAACTACTCGTATTCCCCGTATTACCCTCACAAGCCAAACACTCAACATCAAACTCACACCTCAACGGATTCTCAATGACCCCATCTATGACCCCATCCCTCCCATCGCAACTCTCAACCACCCTCCCCCTAATCAACTCCAACTTTTCCTGCGGTATAAAACTCTCATTCCGCGTCTTAACCTTATTCCACAGAAACGACAACGCGAGATGAGAATACCAATTCCCCGGACTGCCCGCCACAATCCCATCGAATAACCCGGGCCAAAATTCCGCGAGTGCGAAACCCTGCGCGCCGCCTGTGGAACAGCCGTTATAGTAACTGTAGTTTGCTGGTTGGTTGTAGTAGGAAGCGATTAGGGTTTTGGAGGGGGAAGTGAAGAGGGCGATGCCGTTGTGGATCCATGCCTTTACTTGATCTGGATCGTGGAGGTAGGGGATATAGGTGTTTGGGGCGCCGCCGCCGTTGTTGTTTTGAGAGGCTAGATGGCCTGCATCGCCTCTGTGGTGGTATTAGAAAGTTCTGGGGGAAGAGGAGTGGGGATGGAGGGGGGAAATACCCCGCTACGGCGAAACCGGAATTGAATTGGGTGAGGAGGCGGGGGGTGTCGATTGTTCCTGCCATGCCACCATTCCCTATTTCTGTCAATACAGCGACTTTTGCGAGACATAGAAGGGGAGAATTACCGACGGCCATGAAGCGTCCGTTGTATGAGGCTGGGTCTGGGAGCCAGAGTTGAAAATTAAGGGTGTCGTTGCTTCCGTATGCGACTTGGCCTAGAACCCGACAGAAAGAGGGGCTATTAAGAGTTCCAGATAAATTCAAATTATTTGCTGATATCAGCGTAGAATTCAGGAGTGTCACATTTTGAATTGCTGGAGCGGTTTGTGCAAAGGATATACAATCCTGTGTGCTGCGTGGGAGGGTGAGTGAGTGCACTGACGGCAGAAGCAGAGCACTCAATGGTAAAACCCTCATCTTGAAAAATGCATTAGCTTCTAGGCTGACAGGAAATGCATCTTGACGCCTTCAAAACGGGGCTTGTTTATATAAGTACCTGTATTCTCATAAAGGTGCTAAGCCCCCATTCTTGAATCTTAAACTCTTACCCCGCGGCGCGACTAACCTTGTAGCCCTTGCACGCGATTCATTTTCCCCGCCAATACTGTGTGATATGACTAGACTACCTAAACTCTCTTGAGAAGTACTTCCTTGAAGGAAAATCATTTATGGACTGTTCATCCCGGCGAAAAGGTATCTATAGTTGGAAGAAGTTCATAGAATAGCAAAATTAGAGTGCCATACCAAGACGATATAGAAACAGATTAAAGAATGCAAGAATATCAACTACTGGAAGTCTTTTTCACGATTAATACAAATATAAATACTGAACATTACGAGTCAGACACTTAAGACCTAGCATCTGATAGGGGTAAATTAACCGAGGAGCCCCTGAATGAACCCCGCACTAGAAATAGCGGGGTAAACTTCACAACAAAATCTCACTCATCGTCACTAAGACGTACATAATTTCACATTTTAAGCTTGAGGTGGAAGTTTGGTGGGGATCGAGTTTTGATTTAATGGCTTTTTGGGATTCTAGAAGTGACGAATTCATTGCGGGACGAACGCGATATTATTTGAAGTCAATCTAATGAGAATGAATAACCAACCCGCAGCATGCTATCAAGCAAACACAAAATCCGTAATTTAAAACCCTTCAACTAGGTCCTCATTTCTACTTGTGCACCTCTCCTATAACATCCGCCACGTTCCCCTGCCTACAATATTGTTAGCGTTTTTCTTCTTTCCAGAGATGGCTTCAAGGGGTGGAGGGTCACAGTACCATTTTCCAAAGCACCCATGAAATCTAGAGAATTTTGCAAGGAATTGCATCATCATTCCTCTTGCGGAACTTTCTCGGCGTTGAAACAGAGTCTCTCTTGGAGACTTCATCAGCTTGAGCAGGTGTGTCGGCGACAGGAGTTCGTTCAAGAATCTGGACAGGTTCGGCGACGGCCTCTTTCGTGTTGAGGACGCCTGGGGCAGCAAGGGCAATGCCCGCGACTGCGAGCCCAGATATTAGGACCTCGGGACGCATGGTTTCTGTGGGATGTTAGATCGTTTGTTTTCATGCTGTGGAAGGGGCTAGGAACTTCGTATTTGAAGTGAGGAAAGATGCTGTAAAGCCCGGGTGTTCCGAACAGTTTTCCAGTCGAGGAAACTTTCCGAAGAAAATTTTCGACTTACGAGTTATGTATCTCACTATATAAGTCAAGAGAGATAAATACCTAGACCGACTTTGGTCATCAGGCCGTTGAGCTTCAAGGCCACGAAGCCACGCAATATGCTGTAAGAAGGCGCTTCACGGTCATTCGGTACTAGAAGTCCTCAATTAAGTCTGTGACTGGTGTAATCTACGCAATGGACTACACTTTGGGTAAGCGGGAATGTTGTTGTAATGGCACAGCAGTCTCATGATTTTCCACCGCCGTGTCAGCGCATGCTAGTATACCTACATTTGGTTCCCATGAAGCATGCTTTTATTTACCACTCGGATCACCATCATTCTAATGGTAAGTCCGTGCGTCGGTTGAAAAGCTTCGAGGCCAACAAATACATATGCAACAACGAAGCTCTTACCACATCCGTTCACAAGCAGGAGTATTCGCACTCGCGACCCACTATCACCCGCTAGGGGGTGCCCCATGTCCAAGAGCTTTCTTTCGTTTCGAACTAACTGAAAATATCCAATATCTGAATGGGAACGAAAATAGAGAAAACATCCGTGGATATTCAAAATTCGGAATGACTAAATTGAAGTATCCATATGGAGATATCTAAATGGATACACCATATTTTCCCCCTCTTAATCTTAAAACCTTCGGCACTCGACAGTACCAGATGGTGAAATGCGGTTGCTCAGGCACCCAACGTCTTTTTGTACGAAACGTCTACCCTTTCGAGGGCCACGGGACCCACTCCTCACCAAAACCAAAGAACTTCCTAATAACCGGCACATACAGGCTATCATTAGCACAATACTTAACCCTTTCCGCATTCGCAAGCTCCTCATTCCCCTCCTCAATAAACCGGAAACATCCCGGATGCTTCTCCACCCATTCATTCAACTTCCCCCAATCCCGACACTTTCTGTTCTGGCCCTCACCCAAAAACAGGCCCGTGTCGCCCGTCCATCGAAGGGTGTCGTCTGCAGAGCAGAGAATGTCGGAGCGCAACGTGTCCATGCAGTGCAGAACGTGTGGCCATGTCCAGGTTTGGGGGGTTTGGAAGCGGAATTGATCGAGGGACATGTAGATCGCGCGCTGGAAGGGGTGTTAGAAACCACTATGTGATTGAAAAAACTTAAGAGAAAGATCTTACCAGGCAATGCAGCGCGTGATGACCATTGGTGACGTAGAATTTCTTCTTCTCGTCCCACGGAAAAGACTGGGATGGTGGGAGGCCCATTTGTTCTGCGAACGATCTGTCGATGGCAATGACGCCTTTGTCGGCTTCTGAGTCTTCGTACCAGAGTTTGTTTACCTCAGTGTAGTTGTCTCCGCTGAATTTTGTGTTCCATGTATATGGAACATCGAGGTCGTTGAGAAGCCCGGCTAATGACTATTCAGCAGACTTGTAGTTGGGGGGATGGTTGGGTTTGGATTTACCGTATAACGAACGGCTGACTGAACCTACTGGTACGGGGAAAGAAAGCTTCCAGAGGAGGAAAACGTTCAGGAATATGGCTGCTATAAGGGCAATAATGAGGATCAGAGTTCTTCGGCCAGATCTCTTGCCGCGACTCGAATGATGCTCATGGCATGCATCTCCATCGCAAGATTCCACATGCTCGTCTGGTATCAAGTTGTACTTAGATTGATCCATAGTAACCAAGGAAGAAAAACAAAGTACATTGGAATGAACATGTGCAAGATTTTGGAAATTTAATGTACAGCAGAAAGTGGGTCTCACCTCATGGTCCTCTACGCCGCTCATCTCTGCGGCACACAGAGTCAGCTCAATATCTGGTGATCACTGACCCTGACATAAAAGGCGGGCTACTTCTGCTTGTTTTGATTCGCCCTATGTTACTGTACTTGCCTGAACCGGACTGTAGAGAAAGAGAACTCCACGTTCAACAACGCTACAGAATTCAGAGGTCCAGTCATACTCTGGGAATGACGAAAGTGCTGTTGTTCTCCAACGCCGAGGCTCAAGATGCGGCACGAGATACAGGATGTACGAAAACCGGTCCCATCCCTATTTCCTAGGACCATAAGGTCTCTCAGCGACGTATCTCCTCACAGTCCTGGGTCTCTAGCCAACAACCTCTGTATCTCAACTGATCCTTATCTCGTAGCACTCTATCCCAGGCCCGAAATACCCCCTGCATCCTTCTAGAATCCAAAACGACTTGGTCTCCCAACACAGCCCACAGACCCTTTTTCCGACCTCCCCCCCCCCCCTAAACATCTCCAACCAACATGCCCTAATTTCACGGCTCACCTTCCGGACCCGCGCGTCTACGCGCATGATCATCTGAAGAAACTGTGCCGTTAATGTACTTGTAGCCGCTGTGGCTAGATGTTGTGGTTTTACTTATTTCCGTTATGCATGTGTGTTGGTGGGGAAGTTTGTTTTGGGAGGCGGGGGAGATTATGATTGGGGTTGGAATGACTAATTAAGATGGAAAGGGGGGTCATGTGAGTTAGGAATGAGGAGGGGCGCGGGTAGTGTATGTTTGGGTGTGGGATAGCCCCGTTTGAGAATCTATGGTCTTGAAAACGAAAGAAAGAAAGAAAGAAAGAAATAAGGACAATTGTGTTTGGGGAATCACGTGTCACTGAGCCTCAAGGTGGTGTTGCGGAAGGAAGCTCTCGAGTTTCACGAGGTAATAAGCTGTAGAAGGAATATGGTTGAAATTTTGACCCCGTAAATCTAATCGTAATGGAAATAGCTTTGTATTTCAAATTCATAAAAGAGTGATGTCGATGTACTAACACTATTTTGTTCTGCCCAGTATTCCATACACAGTGCCAAACGCAAAGATTCTATCCGTAATACAATTGACGCCATTAAATTCCATCCCAGCATGAATCATGAAGTCGTGATAAAAGCATCGAGTCCACGCAAATAGCGCCATTGTCATCCTAGCTGATCCCAATCCGTCCCATCCCAAGGTATCATTGCACAAAAATCAAATGTCATCAGCCTCCCCATCAGCATCAAGGTCATCATTCGCAACCCTCGCACCATTGAGGCAGAACCTGAAGCCACCACCAGGTCTACTCTCAATAATACCCTCCCCCAAAGCCCACCTCACAAGCAAGTCATCATCACCCTGCTTCACAACAACATTATTCACACCCGTGGCCGCAGCCGCCTTCTCCAGATGCTTCCCGACATGTTCCATCCTCTCATCCCAACAACTACCACCCTCAAAGATTTGCCCACAATCCCTAACAGGACAAGCAAGCTGGACCGGCGCATGTCTCTTAACCCTCAAACAGCTAACCTGCAACTCCTTCAACTTGTCCTCCCACTCCACATTCTTCTTATTCTGCCTCTTGACCGAAAACGGCGCATGCATACGCCTCAAATGCTGCGTAAACAAATCCTTGCGATTAAACTCGCTAGTCCCCTTCCCTCCTCCCTTCCCACTCTTCCCACAAGCGCCAAGCTCGCACACCCAGGCGCTGAGATTCAAATGCTGCGACGAGACGTGGCGTTTCCACTCGTTCTTGCTCGCGAATGTGGACTGGCACCCAGCGAACTCGAAGACGCAGATGAAGGCGCGCGTGTGCGAGGTCGCGATGTGCCGCTGCAGTGACCCGGCATCTTTGAAGGGCGCGTGGTCGCAGGACTTGCACGTGAATTGGCCTTTGCCTTTGGGGGCTGCTTTGATGATGCGGCTGCGTTTGTTGATTGGGGATGGTGAGGTCTTGGATGGGCGACGCTTGCGGGTGCGTGTTGAGCGGGGACTATATTCGGTGTCGGAGGGCTCTTCGACTTCGGCTACGATGGTGTCGGGGTCGATCTCCTCGTCGTCGCCGTCGGCGTCCATTTCGGAGGTGACGTCTATATCTTGTCGTGCTGAAGTTGACTCGGGTGGTGAGCCGGATTTGATGGAGCGGCCGAGTCCTTCGTCTGTGGGGTAGCTGTCGACTTTGATGTTTCTGCTGTCGGTTTGCATTGCATATTCGGCTTTCAATTCAATAGCAGCATATCCTTCGTCGGCTTCGTAGGTGACTTCTTGTGGAGAGATATCCGGAATACCTTGGACTTGGCTGAGATTGATGCATTGATAAGTTTGCGAGAAGAATTGAGGACTTCCAGACCATGAATCTTGGAATCCTTGGCCTAGATAAGAGGTAGCCATCGGTACTGAATAATCGTCGCGTGCTTGTGCTTGGGGAGAGTATTGAGCGTTGTACCATTCTGCATCGGGCCCAGGACTTCTGGCGCTGCTGCAGCTCGAGGTGAGTTCGTGAGACAGGCCTGGAGACGCCATTCGAACCCGCGGGGCTTGCGGAAGTGACGAGATCGGCGCTGGTGGCTTGTTCAGGCCGTGTGGGAACCCTTGCGGGTGGTGTTGCAGCGGGCCAGCCGTGAAGAAGTTCCTCTCGGGTTCAAACATGAACCGGTCAATGGGTTGTGGTTGTCTTTGCCAGGCCATGAGTGAATCTGGGCTGTCGTTTTGATTTCGGCTGGAGCTTCGAAGCTCTGGGTCAATGTTGTCCATCCAGGTATTTTGGGAATCCAGCGAGTCCTCTTGGGAATAGAAGTGAGAATTTGACATGCTATCGTTGAAGAATGGTGGGATCTGGGAAGAACCGCAGCCTAGGTTATATTCCATGGCCGAGTTCTAGGCCGGAGTCGAAGGTCAGAGGGTGGTTACCAACAGCGCTTGTCCAGGTTGTGAGACCAGGAAGTTGAATTGCAGTGGAAAAGTGACCTGATGCAGAACGCAGATCCAATAAATTTCGTTGTTGCTGTTGTTTTGTTTGTTTGCTATAGAAAGAACTCTGGCGATGCAGTTCTGCCTCGAGTATCAGTGCCGTGTTATTGGTGCTAAAGTACGAAGTACTATGAAGGCGAGACAAACCAACAACACGACAAACGTTTTGGGAACAAACAAACTCAAGGTGAATTACACACAGATATATGCTTTATGCACAGTACATACAAAACAACAAAATAAGGTGAGCTCACCTACACCCGATCTAATAAGGTGCGGCAATGTTTCGAGGCGAAGTAAGATAGTCCGGTATCAAGAAGGGCGCAGTTGCACGAGAAGAGCAGAGGAAACATGAGATAAAGTAGAAGCAAGTCAGCCAAGCCCCAGCACATCCTCCACACTGGCAACTGACTATAAAACATGGCGCCGTCCCGGTGCGCAGAAAGAGCCTCAATTTCTTCGCGCCAACTCGAGCAAAGCTTGGGAGGGCCTGCCAACAGCACACCAGGGGCTTGCATATGCATATCTAGGTACCCCTGAGTGGACGATGCCACTCGAGGACCTGACTGCGCCTCGATTTAAGGGCAAGGAGCGGGACGTCGAGGGTTGTTTCTTCACCCCATGTGTGAGTGGCTAGATTTCGATACTTGGGCCGGGCAAACGAGTTGGGGAAGGAAAAAGCCCAAGTTTCTTTTTTCCCAGGCGTGCATCGTACAGATGCGTACGCCTTCCAATCAGTGCTGCGAGGGCGCGTGCGAACTATAAGGCAGACGAGGCGTCCGCTAGGCAGGCAGATTTCGATATCAAGCAAGACACCACGCCTATGAGGGCATTATTATTCTACCGCCCGGTGAGGAGGAAAGACATGACACTCCAGACTCCTGGTGCGGTAATACGATCATGTCATTTGAGTTACCTTCCCCTCCAGACCACGCAAGTGCAGCCAGTTTCAAATCCGAGAGAACCGGGAAGAGGATCTTCGCCGACTTCTAGTCATTTTTGTAGGAAGGAGTCACGAAATCCAGCCCCCAAACATGCGACCCTCTATATCGGGTTGCGTGGAGGCCTCACGGCGGCCTTGATCGGTGAGGGAGATCATCTCCATTGGCCCCGGAGAAGGAAACTCACCAGAATCCAAGCGGTTATATTACCGTCTTCTATCGCGGTCCGTGGTTGTGTTCGGTGTGGCAGATGCTTCCTTTTCTTTTTCCTGGCGGAAGTGTTGCGGCCCCAGAGTCGCATTCCGGCGCGCGCAGAACATCACATACCAAGCGAGCCAGCGCCGCGGATGAATCAGACGTCGAGAGCGAGAGTGTCTGTCTCTAGAAAATGCCCTCATGGCAGCCTCACTCTCCGTGAACAGTGAACAAAGACTTCGCCCCGCGGTGCATGTCGTAGTATGGTGGGGTCGCTGAGCTAGAGCAGACACGGACACCGAGTTTGCGAAGAATGATGCGCGGAGAAGATGGTGGGCGATGTGCGCAATGTGGGATCTCGCAGTGGCTGGGGCCCCTCTGGCGTCCAATCACCGCGGGTGGCAACACACCTACAGTACAGGTGAACCTATTCGGTGTCAATAAGCGACTGGGCTCCCATTTAGGCACTTGGGATTATTGAGGTCAGCGATCGAAAAAGCGTCAGCTGCGGCTGAGAATCATGGAATTCGCCGCACAACAATCAGACGATAAATTCGTTCAATTAAGCTTGCTTTGGGAATGCCGGCATGGATGTAATCACTGACATACGCGGTGTTGAGGATTCAAAACCTGGGGATGAAGTCCCGCTATCATTCCTAAAGTACATGGATTACAGTGATCTTATCATGCCCAATCAAATATGAAAGCGCCAAGCGACTCAGGATATCTGCCACCTACTCCATCCCAAACATAATCTAACCTGTCCGGATCATTTTGGTACATTAAACAATCGTAAATCATTCATTGGCATGAGAGACAAAAGGAAGTCATTCTGGGAAAATCCAATTGGAAGATCCAATGGTCCAGTGGAAATCCCCGGCGGTCCAGGCAAGCCCAATGGATAGTTTGACATGCAAGTCCAAGGTTATTCAAATGCGAATGTTTTCCGTCCTGCAATACTGGCAGAATTCGTGCCCATTGTCGCAATTTGTACAACCTCGATTGTACTTTGGATTGTGTCCTATACTGCATTGACACTGCGCGATGTTAGTATATACTTACACATTTAAGCGCTCGAAGATGTGGCTTACACAATAAATCGTGGTTTCCACGTTTGTGGCTGTCTTAACCTGTTTCTGTGGCCTGCTATTTTCATCTCCACTGCTGTGCTTCCGTTTTGGGCTGCCGGGGCGGTCAGTTCCCAGGATCATCGCATCAGCTGAAGATCCACCCGATGGATCGGGTGACGTTCCACTTGGGGATCCAGAACCCGATGGATCGGGACCGGAATCGTGGCCTTCCTTCCCGGCTGGGACATCAGATGGAGAATCTCCCTTCGGCTTGTCACTGTCCACTGGGATCCAATCCTGGATTCCTTGTTTGGGCCAGTTATGGCGTCCCATAAAGTGGTCATCGATATGATCGAAGCGCTCGGTCCACGCGTCTAGTCCTTTCTTCTTGAGATCCACGAGCTTGGTACAGAATCCACACCAAAAACGTGCCTGGCAATTGCGGCCAATACGGCAGGTCTCGAGCTTTTCGTTGACGGGCGCAGTATCAGATATCTGATGTTCTTTGCTAAGATGCTCCTGGAAAGTCTGCTTGCGATAACACACCTTGGCGCAGGCACCGCCTTCGGGCCTCTCTTCATCGCACCGCCATGTCTCAAGCTGGAAGTGTTGAGAATTTTCATGTCGCTTCCAGTCGTTCTTGCTTCCGAACGTCTTGTTGCAAGTCAAGAATGTGCAGCCATAAGGCCGCTCGTGGCGCTTCATGTGTTTTCTGCCATGTTAGAGGGACCCGATGTGACAAGAAGACAACTTACTTCAGTTCGCAAGGACGGCCTCTGAACTTCCGGCACTTTTGACAGGTGACTTGGTTCTCACTCTTATTGCTGGCCACTGATCCTGGGTTTTGGATTCTAGGTGAAGTACTTCGATCGCGTCGGATAATGTAGCCACGGTCCTGAAGGGTCTTGATTACTTGTGCGGTTGCCTTTTGTACATGAGCCTCGTCGATTTCTCTCTCGGGCGACGGGGAGTCTACTAGATTAATATGAGTAGTCGTCCTGCCTCTAGAAGAGATGGCCGGATTTTGACCAGAGCTCCATGAACTACCGGTGGTGGGTTTTCCATTAGGCAGACTATTTCGTTTCATATCCTGAGTAAGGGCACGATCATTGGCCAAATCGGAATTGCCCGCTCCAGATAATGCAGTTCGGATTACTTCGGCAACAACTGCATCTGCATCCAAGACATCAGTCTGCCTTGTAGCCTTACCTTGAGGCTTTGATTGAGCCGCAGGGTTTGGACTTGGGTGATTAGTAATTTCAACGGCTGAGTCGGTGCTCGCTGGAGCAAGAACACTTTCCAATGTAAATTTGTTCTCAGGTACCCCGGGTGGGGGCTGGAAAACCTGCAAGGGTTGCACCGTATCTGGATGAGAAACCTCAGGGACAGCACTCCTTTGCTCCGACGGCACAGGTTTGGCCTCAAATTTATCCAACTGGGGAACTTTGGGGGCCATGGGAGCCATGGAAGCCATTGGAGCCTCAGACGGCGACAGAACGTCCGGATAAAGGCGCGCCTTCCAATCTAGTTCTGGTCTCCGAAAATTTGATAGATTCTCATGGGGAGAGATGCCTGCTCTTGAAGAATCCTGGAATGACCGTTGGGAAAACAAGCTGTCCTGGTCAACTTCAAAGGTCGGTTTCTCCCAGAACTCCGCGCTACGGTGCATCAGCCTCATCCTTGCGCCATGTGCTGCATGGATCCTGCTTACCGTCGTATCATATTTTCAAAATCTTCTTCTGTTGTCAAATGATGGCCGTGGACGCGCTTCAAGTGGCTCCTAAAATTATCCAACCGTGGCCAGGTCTTATCCTTGGATTTACAACCTGGAACGTAACATCGGAACTTCTTGGTAGGAATCGTTTCGGGGAGAGCAGACGGGTGCTTGCTTCTCATATGCCTGTCCAAATCATTTGTTGTGCTAAATCCATCAGTTCGTGTACATCCTTGGACCTGACACTTGAAGGGCTTTCTGTGCCGCAAGTCGTGTTTCCTAAAACTCATCAGCTCCAGTCATGCAAACAAGCTAAGCGCCGCACTTTAGTTCAGATTGAGTTTTGACTGCCTTATTACATGTTGGGCATATCAGGCTTGGAGAATCGGATCCTGTTGAAGTGGGAGCGGAATGATCCCAATTGTCATTGGCGGTACTGGTCCTTGATTCGCGCTGCTGTATCTCGTTATATCCTTGGAAGGGCTGATAGTTCTCAACATGGCTTGCTAAACTTCGGCAGTCCTGGTCTCTCTCTGCAATATCACCACTGAAGATGGAAGTGTTACCCACGCTATGCCGAGTTCCATATCCTGAGTCTGAAGGTGCAACTCCATACGGGACGGATCCAGCGTCCGAAGGATTTGGTTGTCGGTAATGGCTTCCGTAAGACATGGGATTACGAGTACCTATCTGTCTCGACTGTAACTTCTCATCAGAAGGGGCAACAATCCCCGAAGGGGTCCAAGGCCCATCATTGCCAGCATACCAATTAAAAATGGGATCACCACGGGCTTGACCGTCAAGGGGTAGTTGCTGCATTCTGGATATATTTGAGGGTCCATATGACGAATCCCCAAGTCCATGCGGTTGCGGCTGCAGAATATCCCAATTGGATCCTGACATCGACGGACTTGGCAATGTCCTTGTCGAGTTGCTCAAATCAATCTCAATGGGCTGCGGTGCAGAGTAGTCCAAAGGTGGCGGTCCCATTTCTCTGGACGATCCATACAACTGGCCCGAGTCTGGAGAACTTATGGAGCCAACAGAGTGATACTAAGAAAATATAACCATCAGAAACGGCAAATATTAGGGAATGGAGCTTGGAAGTCTGTCGTACGGAACGAGCGTGAAATCCATTTCGATGGCTCGAATGGCTCGACATTGTATCTGAGGTAAATTAGTTGCTGGATCATTATCGGTATCGCAAGGATAAATCAAACCAACGCTTCTTTTTCAGACGCTTTTCGGCAAAAATCGGACTGGACAGAATCTCAACCAACCCGCCAGGCAGCGGAGTTTAAGAACAGCTAAAGAATGCTATGGAGCGACCATGAGCGACGCACGATACCCGGGGCGTTACCCACACGTACTCGGGGCAAATTTTGGATCGTGAAATGCAAGATCTGGAGGTGTGGAATGTCTGGTTCGCAGCGACGTCGACGAGGCAGACTTGAGGGACTTTATTGCATAGGCCCTGCAAAAATTGGTGATGCGCTTGCGGTCGGATAATTCGGTGAGCAAATCGGGCGTCAAGTGCCTACAAAAAGCTCGAGGAACAGCGCTGGAGCAGCTCTCTATTGGCTATTGTGGCCGAAACGACGGGACGAGGACCAGATACTACTCGACGTATCGAATCATGAATATATGAAAGGTGTACGGGAGCGGTTTGAGAAGAGGGAAGAGGGGCAGAGTGAGGCGTGCGACACAGATGGCGTGGAGAGTGAGGCGGACTACCGAAGAATAGGCAGCACCCTCCCAATCCCTCACCGAGAGGCAAACGAGCAATGAACTCTTTCTATACCGTGAATTGCTTCTTACAGTATAACTGCATATTGACGCCCGACTGTGCTGTCTATACTAGTAGACGAGCAGAGTATAGAGAAATCAAGAGGGGACACGTTGGCCAGCGGCGACACTTGCTTTTGTTTTCCTGCACCGGTGGGGTGCATGTTGGGGGCCACATACTCTGCCTCAGGCATCAAGCTATCTCACGTGATTCCCCCCCTGTCACACTTACCCCTTTTCCATCTCTGCTCAGAGTCGCTTGGGATAAGTGCCCTTGAGACGCTAAAAAAACAATTTCATCAATTCCAGGTCCCTGGGCACTGTCAAGATTGTCCTGAAAGACATTTCAATGTTCATTCAATCAGACTTAATAAAACAATCATGTTGAGGGCATAAAGAATGTCTCTAGTTAGGTAGCTATTCCATCTAGAGGTCTGAAATTAATGCCCCCCCAAGAATATGTGCGTCAGGCACCGTCGATAATCGCATGTTGAATGCTAAACCAGAAGAAATTTTGAAGGAAGAGGGTGACCAGAAGTCTACAGTTGCTGAGGTTGATGAGGTTGATGAGAGAAACATTTTCAAAAGGAACAACTTTTCCATCCCGCCCCTCGATTTCCACCAAAATCGTCTAGAATTGATTGCAAAGGAAAGCGCTGTAGTTATCGTTGTTGGGCACCTGTTCACGATTAGTCTCATTCCCAGCTTTCAATCTTGTACAGTTCCATTGCTCAAATATACGTACAGTGTTGTGAGTGCCGGGTTGAAAGGTGTTTGAGCCATCGGTGCAGCCATGGCCACTATCAGACGTTAGTATATTTCAACCAAATTTACCTCAACGGAACTCACATGAAGAAAGTGCACTCAGAATCCGGGTTGACGCTAAAGGAGCTGATAGCATCGTTGAAATTAGGAGCGGCTTGCGGCAAGCTGACTGAATGCGGATAAATGTTAGAATTTGAATTTTTCTGAGTGAAATTGATGATGACTGACCACATTGATTGTCATCGCTTTGGTACGTGACACAGTTTCCCCTCAGGTTGACGTCGGTGCAGATTCTACCCCAGTCGATGGCAGATACTGCTCCAAGCAGAATCATGGAAGCTGCTAGGTGATATCGGATGGAGAACTGCATTTTGAATATCAGGCTGTTTGAGTTTAAGCAAAGGTTTAATGAAGTATAGAAAGCTGTGAAGTTGTCGATTGATGAAGAATGATGTGAGTGATGGGAGAGAGTAGAATCGGAGTGAACAGATCAACCCTTTTATATCTTCTTACAAGGTGAAAATAGTAGAGTGAGATAGCGTCACTACGACGATCTCTGTTGCCTTTCCGAAGGATCCAGCTACTAATTGCTGGAAGATTAACTATTCTAAGTCATGATCCAAACTTCCATGCTACAAAAAGGGTACTTAGATGCCGGGTGAGAAAATAGCATCTACGAAATGAAGTCATGAAATTCTACAGGTTCTCAATGAATCCGACTAAACAAGTAGATCGTGCGAAGCAACGGTTTACTGTTTCGCTTCCTTGAAAGAGACAATGAAAATCCTCGGTATGCTTACATTGTCGGGTCTCGTAATCCACTTGTCGTAGCAACCAGGCTCGTAAGACTCTTCGCCTTCCAGCAGGTACCCGCTGATATCCCTGTTTTCGAAGCCTCTTTCAGCCCACTAGTTATGCTATAGACGGAGGAGCAAGATTCCAACGCAAGCATTGAGCTATACGGAGATTTGGATAAAAGTCTTGACTTTCCAGCGCTTCGAAGTATTGTATCTGGCCAGGCAGCCCTCAAAGCCTTCAAATTTGGCCGCTATTCTACACAAAGTCCTCTCCGATTGCTCTTAGTAATTCCCCCCTACTAAATGTGAGTCAGCAAAGTATACCCTATGATACAAGGTGAGAGGACTTAAAGATTTAGCGCTGAGGGCCATTCTACAGGGGATTATCATCGCCGTTCAGTGGGTCTATACGCTGGAAGTCCTGGTTTCCTTTACCTAAATCTCCGCATTGCGAGAGCTCCTCAGCACAGCAAGTTCATGTTGATCGGCTCGTATAGTAAGTCGCTGGGATAGAAAGATATTATGAAGTCCCAGTAAAGTTTCTGCTGATATCAGATTAGGCGAGGTGTGCAGAAGTAACGGTCTTCTAGGGAGTATCGTGGTCTTTTGAGCAAGAAGAAAACTACCCTGAAACATGGTTCATATGGTATTTCAAAAGAAGACATTGAAAATCTTGGCAAAGGATGCGGGGTACTCTGGTACTTTCATTGGCCGGGGTTCGTCAGCAAGTACAGTCGCAACCGCAGCCGCAATCAGCCTCACCTACACAAAAGTCCTCTCTATCATAGGGGAGCGAAAGTGCGCAGTTTTCCTCTGAAGGCTTCAAATTACTCCATTTTAAAAAGCAAGTCCAAATCATTCTCTCTAATGGATCTTGGCCTAAAAAATTGAAATTTCCCCACGTGATCCTCCCCCTGTCGTTCTTGCCCCTTTTCCAGCGGTTCCCAATATCGCTTAAGGCAAGTGCTATCTACTTTAAGAAATTTTCGCCTTCATTTTTCTCATCGAGCTCAGGCACTTTTCCTTTGAACGGCAGTTTCCTCCCAACAATTCACACGCTGTCGCAACACATGTATCTCCTTTGCAGTGCTCACCCCTTGTATCATGTGTCCTTTCTCTTGCATAATCTACCACTTGAGATACCTTACTTGCCTCTAGATCAACGTTGCTTCTGTCACCTTGATGCATTACATGTACCGCGTTCAAATCCTCAGATCCTTTGAACCCATCCGCTCCCAAGTGGTGGCCTCACCCAATCCATACACTACTGATGCATGTCTTGAAGAAAATTCAGGGAGCCATGAGGGGCATTGTTACTGTCATCTATTTTCATTCCTGTGCATATGTTCTTTCTCCACGTCGAAATCTGTAGCGGAGATGTCTCCGACTGGGTGAAATCATTTCACCCAGTCACTTGGATCTGCCTGGGCAGATAAATGACCAAAAGCAGCTTCTGACATTTTCTGCGGACTACGATGAGCGCCCTGATCTCCTGGACTCTTACATCGAAAATGCTTCTTGAAGCTTTCTCCACCTGTAAAGTACAATCTCCGGCATGGGGCCAATGCACCTGCCCGACAAGCCGCATTCAAACACTACATCCCGCATCCCCGTGTTTGTGCGCGCCATCCAAATCTTCAGCCAAGCATCCTAAGCTCACACAGAGATTTTTGAATCTGTTTGGTACCACCAGAGACTCCTCTTCAGACTACATGGCATAACGTCTTCGACCACCGCGTCACCACAACAGTATTCAACCGAATCCGGCCCGCTCTGGCGCATACCGATTACATTCAACAACTGCAACGCCTACAGCTACTTCTACAGAAGCATCTGTGGATACAGTGACCAGTCAGCTTATGTATCCGCGCTAGTGCATGATCTTCCGACTGCATGTTTGTCCCAAGGCCTAGGTTACAGAGGGGCGGCTCTACTGTTCCGTCACTTAAATAGACGGCACACCAGGCATAGCTTCGTCAGAAATGACAGCCGCAATCTTGCCGAGATATACAGGGCCGGGCCGAGGTCAGCATCCAGATGCCATCACGAGATGGTCTTTCTATTAAAAGTCATCAGACGCTTTCTTATGCAAGCCCTGCCAACAAAAGCTAGGCGCAAAAGCAAAAGGTCGCACCGTCAGAGCGGCAATCTTGGTCACACATCAATTCCAGCGACCGGGTAGGATCTCCTTGAACCGTTCTTGCAGCTGAGCATGCATTTTTATATGTCCATGCATATTCTATATGATTCTAGTCACTTCTCACATTTTCGAGATGAAGTCTATGGTCCTCGAAGACCGGATGATTTCAGGCGGCTGCCAAACAACGTCTCTAGCTCTGCTAAGTATCCTGGTCACGATTTTCTTGTATCCCCACTTCGCCTGTATCGTTGTTCACAAGATCCAACTTCCTTCAATCACAACGAATTTCTTTCATCTTCGCACATAACCCATCCCTTTGTCTCCATATAAGCCTCGGCTTCTACCAGTCACCTTCTATGCAACCCCTGGGAACAAGGAACATGCACATCTGCGAGAGGAGAAGTTTGTGTCCGGAAACACAACCTGCAGCCTTTTCTCAAAACGACATGGAAGCCAAGAAACTCAATACGATCCAGACTTCATTGACCACAAAGGATGTATACGTTATAGAATATGGTCTGATGCTAATAACCTGGCGGCGAACATGTAATGCAGCTGGCAATCTGATTTTGCCACAGAAGCTGCACTTCAAGTCTGACGCGGGGTGACTTTTTGGCATATATACTAATGCTCACCCAGATTTTTGCTTTTTGTTTTCTCGCAGAGAATATTACTGTGCTTCATCTTAGAGTTCAAGTTTCTCCCAAGCTCCCCAATTTATGATCATTCCATCCAAGGTATCGTTCGTCTTCCTCTTCTTACTATTTGCAGTCAGTCCAAATTCGATGCCTGACTACAACCTATTCTGATATTTCTAGTACGCCTATCACTCGCACAAAACACATTTGCCTCACCTGCCTGATTTTGAAGACAACACCCCGAACTTCAACTAAAGAACAGTTGCTTCGACACGACGTTTCTCAAAGTGCCGTACAGTCAGTAGGCTTCTTAAAGGTACCCCGTCACACAACACCAGTCATCGCTTTAAGCTATCATCACACAAGCGACACAACGCAAGGTACGATCTTCTATGCTGTTGCATGTGTTGTAAAACACCCACTTACATATCACCAGCCTCGGTTCAACATGTGCGACTACGAAGACTTCCAATTCAGTTGCGGGCATATCGTCAGCCGTCTCCTCTCATACTGCCACTTTGCCAGAACGGACATCTATCACCAGTGCTTCGGTGTAAAGGCCATCAAAAACCAATGGATCAAGCCGGTGCCCTGCCCACAATGCGCAGCAACAATGGCACAGAGATCAAGACACGCACGCTGAAGATATACCCAAAGTGTGGGATTGGATGCGTTGAGTGCGGAGCCACGCTCGGATGAGATGGGATATGGAACTCAAACTTGGGTTGGAATGGAGATGCTTCACTTGAAGCAGCTGTGTGCGCTCTCGTTATCTACGTCCGACTTCGGCAACGTTGCTTGTGCTGCCATGCGGGCGTACAAAAACGTCCAGTGCGCTTGTCATCTGGAAGAAGGTTGTGGAATGGAAGGAAAGTCTGTACGAGTGATGAAGGGACCATGAAGTGTACAATGTACCCGAATCTAATGATTTTGATCTTTTTGAAACCACTGTGATTTGTGAAGCCGAGGATCAAGAAACCGAAAATGCCCCATAAAGCAAGAATTGCTCATGCAAATATACGCCGTCGTCCTAACAAACAGGAAGTACCCCATTCCGCCAACATCTACCCGCCGTTCCACAACTTCCAACCTCGCGTCACACAAGCCCTTCCTCTCGATCACGTCCCATCCCCTCCAATTGTCCCGTAACACCGGAGAGATCTCCACCCTCCTCCGCTACGCATTCCCACGAGGCTTTTCGGTCCGCTCTATATGCACAAAACCACTTCTCCCTTCTCAACCATCCGCAGTTCTAGGAAGCTTCGGACTTTATCTCCGCAGGCCCCTGATTCGTAGCCCCCTCTACAAGCCCAACTACATTATACCGCTTGCTGAAAAACGTCATCCAGTCGTCTAGCACCTTCTGCTTGGACTCGTCTAGGTCTTCCCAGTCGGGGCGCACGTCTTCGGCTTTTGTGGAGGTGAGGGCGAGGGCGCGGGAGGCGTCGTGGCCTGCGAATACTGTTGTTTATTTGCGTCAGCTTTTGACGCAAGTAGTAGGGGGTTATGGAGATGAGGTGGGAGGGGAGGAGGGAAGGGGGAATATACCGTGATAGGAGCCGCCTTCTAGATACATTTTATTTCCTGTTACGTCGAAGACTTTGCCCTGTTCGTAATTGATTGGCATTGATCCTGGCTGTGAAATATTGAGGTAGGAACTATAATACCTTGATGGCGACATAGCATTTATCGCTGGCGACTCCGTCGCAGGTCGCGAGAGTTGAGAGGGAAATTGGATCGCTTTTTGGAGGGTTAAGAACCACCGGAGTTTTGGGCTCAAATTTGCCTGCCATTTTAAATGTATATGAAGGCTTCAAGTTGTAGATTTCTGCGAAGAGAAGAAGAGAATTATGTGTTGATGGAGGGGTTGTTTGTCGCGGTGTGGGGTAGATTTGGCTCCGAGGAATCAACAGGGGTTTGACTGCTTATGTCATCCAAAGTATCATATTTTGAAGCTCGTTGACCTTGCACAAGCTTTCATGAGCTCCGAAAGCTACAATCTGTCTTCCATTCTTTTTTATACGTTGTTTTTGACGATATAATAGATTCAAGATGTTCACTCCACGCTTCCAACATGCTGTTAGACAAGCATCAACCCGAGCTTCGCAATGCCTCCGCCAGCAACGTCTCGACGCCATGCGCAAGAACCCAATATCCCACCAGATGAGACAGCAAAGATGTCAATCCAGCTATCAAGCTCCCAGAAAACCTTCAGCAATCAGATTGCTGTTCAGAGCTCACCCATTCTCAATGACATTAGCTTGTCTATCGTACGTCCCTTCCCCTTACGAAAAGCAATTCTAAACCCCCAATCTAGAATCCTAGCCGGCGGAGGAGCTCTTCTGTACACAAACTACTACTACCACAGCTACATAATCGGCGCCTTCCACAAATTCCCCGAGCCCGTAGCAAAACAAATGCGCAAAGCCCTCTACTACACCAACATATCATTCGAGCCCAAAAACGCCATCAAGTACTACAAAGAAGCTCTACGCGTTGCAGACGAGATCCAAATGGATCCCTTTTCGGACGAGATTATAGGGATTAAGATTCAGATTGCGGGGCTGTTTGAGAAATGTCAAGAGTATCAGAAGGCGATTGATGTGTTGGAGATTGTGAAGTCGGATAACTTGAAGTGGATGGATTTGTTGAGTACGAAGCCGGGAAATGAGGGGAAGCGGACGAGGGTGTTGACGTGGTGTGTTAAGGTCAGTGTTAAGTTGGGGGATTTGTACGCATGTCCGTACATATTGGAGACGGAGAAGGCGGAGGAGAGTTTGGTGTGGGCTGTTGAGACTGTGATGGCAGAGAAGAAAAGGAGAGAGGTAGAGGGTGTGAAGGAAGGAGAGGGCGAGTGGCTTAGTGATGAGGAGGAGGGTGGTTCATTGGAAGGTATGGATGGCTCTATTTCCATTGCTTTTT